>Ga0209710_1000112_pt1 | contig 90921 bp, 91 predicted proteins | sample ArcticOcean_MG_C_5_FD_187436 | JGI IMG/M metagenome (GOLD analysis project Ga0209710, IMG submission 187436) | Marine microbial communities from western Arctic Ocean - ArcticOcean_MG_CB4_138 (SPAdes) (version 2) | ecosystem: Environmental > Aquatic > Marine > Oceanic | place: Arctic Ocean...
AGCACAAACAGCACTTTTTAATATAAATATACTAAGCTTGAAGTAATTGAATAACTACTTGGATTTGAGATTTAATTGAACCTAAATCTACATTTGGTGCGGCTGTATTATTAGGAGATTCAGCTTCTTTCGAAGCTGCCACTGTAGGTAGCTCATCTTCGGCACCGTCTAAACGATTACGTGCACCACTTATGGTAAAACCTTGTTTATAAAGTAACTCTCTAATTTTACGGATTAGCAGGACTTCATGATGTTGGTAATAGCGGCGATTACCGCGCCTTTTGACGGGTTTTAGCTGTGTAAACTCTTGCTCCCAATAACGTAGCACATGTGGTTTCACACCACATAGCTCACTCACTTCTCCAATAGTAAAATAACGTTTGGCGGGAATTGGTGGCAACTGTACGTTTTTTATAGTTTCAGGCATAAGTTATGTTGCTGATGTTTCTAAGTAGTGCGTTTCAACCTTTTTTTTTAATTTTTGACTCGCATGAGCTGGTGTTGCTGAGTAGTGCGCTTCAACCTTGTTTTTTAATTTTTGACTCGCATGAAAGGTAACAACACGACGGGCAGAAATAGGAATCTCTTCGCCTGTTTTTGGATTTCGGCCTGGTCTTTCAGCTTTTTTACGTAGCTCAAAATTACCAAAACCTGACAACTTAACGCTATCACCACTTTCTAATGCAACCCTCAACTCTTCAAAGAATGCTTCTACCATATCTTTAGCTTCTCTCTTATTGAGCCCAACTTGCTCAAAAAGAAGGTCTGCTAAATCCGCCTTCGTTAACGTCATTAATACTCCCCCTGTCTTGCTTTTCTTAGAAATTAATTTTTTCAGTTAATTTCTTAACTGCGCGCCAAATTTATCTTCTAGTAGTTTGAGCAATTCAGCCATTACAGCCTCTGCTTCTGAATCAACTATTGTTTTGTGAGTATCTTGTATAAGTATAAGAAATGCAAGGCTTTTTTTGCCACCTTCGATACCTTTTCCTTGGTAAATATCAAATAATTGTATCTTTTGCAACAATGATATCTTTGCTGCAACAACAGCATCGACTATTGCACCAGCCTCGACACTATCATCGACCACAACTGCAATATCACGTCGTACAACAATAAACTTCGACACTTCCTCATAGACTGGAAGTGCAGTACTTAACAATAGTCTTGCTTCTAGTTCAAATAGAGTCGCACTTTTAGGTAAGTCATACTTTTGTTGCCACTTCGGATGTAGCTTACCAATCCAACCGATAGCTTCACCCTGTAGATACACACGTGCTGATTGACCTGGGTGTAAAGCTGGGTGTGTTTCTTGGCGGTATTCCGCTTGACCATGCGTCAGCATTTCAACTAAGGCTTTCACATCATAAAAATCAAAATCCCGCTCGTTTTCACTCCACTGCTCTGGTAACGATGCGCCATAACACAAGCCTGCCACATGCGTTTCTTCACGGTAAGCATTATCGCCACTTTTAACTTGTGCTTTGTCAGCATGGTGAAAGGTACTACCGACTTCAAACACCATGGCGCGTTCTTGCTTGCGATTCAGGTTGTAAGTCAGCACATCTAATAAGCCTCCCCACAAGCCAGACCGCATAGTGCTTAAGTTACTGGCGATTGGATTTTTGAGAGTAATAGGGTTCGCATTCGCTAATAAATCACGCTCCCAGCTTCCTTCAACAAAGCTATACGTCACGACCTCTTGATAGCCTTGTGACTGCATGCTGTCTTTTAACCAACTCATGCTGAGTGTCGCCGCAGGGAGTGGCAACATATTCAGATTGGCGACTGGTGCAATCGCTGGGATTTTGTCATAGCCATGTAGGCGTGCAACTTCTTCAATTAAGTCGGCTTCGCGCTCAATATCAAAACGGTAGGTTGGTGCTTGCACAACAAAGCTGTCATCTGACTCAGTGAATGAGAAGCCGAGTTGTGTCAGTAACGTGCCAGTTTCTACTTTTGAGATATCAATCCCTAATACAGAAAGGACGCGCGCATAGCGTAGAGTGACTGCTTTACGTTCTGGTAACGTTGCTACCGCTTCAGTAATAGCGCCTGCTTGACCGCCACAAATATCTAACACCAAACCTGTTGCACGTTCTAATGCTTGTTTAGTATTACCATAATCAACACCACGTTCAAATCGGTAAGAGGAGTCTGTACTCAATCCATGACGGCGTGCTTTACCCGCCATCACGTCTCGCGTGAAAAATGCCGCTTCTAGAAAGATGCTGTTTGACTCATCCGTCACCGAAGTAGGTTTACCACCCATAATACCAGCCAATGCAATTGGGCCAGAATCATCTGCTATCACTAAATCATCAGCTACTAATTTAGCTTCCGTGTCGTTTAGTAATTTAATTTGTTCGTCTTTTTGTGCGAAACGCACATTGATATCACCGCTGATTTTAGCCAAGTCAAATGCATGCATTGGCTGACCAAGCTCTAATAAAACATAGTTCGTAATATCAACAATCACGGTGATGCTACGTAAGCCACTACGCTCGAGCCTACGTACCATCCAATCGGGGGTGGCTACTTTTGCATTCACGCCTTCAACCACACGGCCAAAGTAACTCGGGCAAGCCGCTGACTCCCTTACTTTAACGATTTGTGTTTTATCTGTCGTAACACTAGCTTCATTAATCGCAGGCAATGTCAGTGGTGCGCCAGTAATAGCAACAACATCTCGTGCAACCCCTAAAATACTCAGGCAATCGGCACGGTTTGGCGTTAGCTTAATCGTGTATAAGGTATCGTCTAAATCCAGATATTCACGGACATCTTGTCCTATTGTTGCTGTCGCTGGAAACTCCAGCAAGCCGTCAGCTTCTTCTGCCAAGCCTAGCTCTTTGGCAGAACACATCATGCCTAAAGACTCAATACCACGCACTTTGGCACGTTTGATTTTAAAGTCCGCTAGCTTAGCTCCAACCATGGCACATGGTGCTTTAAGGCCGACGCGTGCATTTGGTGCACCACACACAATTTGTAGTGGCTTATCTTGCCCTACGTCCACTTTACAAAGCTGCAAACGATCCGCATCAGGATGCTTCTCTGCTGAAATAATTTCGCCTACAACCACATTATTAAATAATAGTGCGGCTAGCTTTTGCTCTTCAACTTCAAGGCCTGCCATGGTTAAAGCATGGCCGAGTTCATCTGCATCTAGCTTAGGATTTACAAATTGGTGTAACCAATGTTCTGAAAATTGCATAGTATTGTACTTCGCGTTACTTAGAGAATTGGCTTAAAAAGCGCAAATCATTGTTAAAGAAATGACGTAAATCATTCACGCCGTAGCGGAGCATCGCCAACCGCTCAACGCCCAAACCAAAAGCAAAGCCTTGGTACTTTTCGCTATCGATATTCACATGTTTGAATACCTCAGGATGTACCATGCCGCAGCCGCCGATTTCTAACCAGCCACCATTCCAGCTCATGTCCATTTCAGCTGAAGGCTCAGTAAACGGGAAGAATGACGGGCGGAAACGCACCGTCAAGTCATCACGTTCAAAGAATTTTTGCAGGAAGTCTTGAACCACACCCTTGAGGTTCGCAAAGCTAATATCTTCATCTACCCATAAGCCTTCTACTTGATGAAACATCGGGGAATGCGTTGCATCTGAATCGACGCGATACACGCGACCTGGTGCAATAATCTTTAATGGTGGTGTTAACACATCTTCCATATAGTGCACTTGCACGGGTGAAGTATGCGTTCTTAATACATGATCATCATCCACATAAAAGGTGTCGTGCATGGCACGTGCCGGATGGTTCTCTGGAATATTAAGGGCAGTGAAATTATAAAAATCCGTTTCGATTTCTGGACCAGTTGCCACATCAAAACCAATAGAGTGAAATAATTGCTCAATGCGTTGCAACGTCAATGTCACAGGGTGCAGCCCACCCGTTGATTGCGCGCGCGCTGGCAAGGTAATGTCTAAAGACTCGCCTGCTAACTGCTTTGCTTGTGCCGCATCTAGAATGGCTTCGCGTCTCGCATTTAATACCGCTTCAACACCTTGTTTAACCACATTAATTGCAGCACCTGCTTTTGGGCGCTCTTCAGCAGATAACTTCCCTAGGCCTTTAAGTGCGCTGGTCAGCGCACCGGTTTTACCAAGGTACTTAGCTTTGGCATCTTCTAGCGCAGTTGTATTATCGCAAGCAGCGAAATCAGTCTGTGCTTCAGTAATTAAATGGTCTAGATTTTCCATGTCACTTTTAACTTATCTTATGTTTAAGGTCTGTTTAAGGCCGTATGATTGATGGTCGTAAAATTTAAAATCATACGATTGAAAGTATTATGATGCAAAAACAGATGGTTTAAGAAAAAAAAAGAGGCCGCAGCCTCTTTTTTTAATTCGAAAAAACTATGCCGCTAAACCTGCTTTTGCCACTTCTACGAACTTGGCAAACGCTTCTTTATCAAACACAGCTAAATCTGCTAATACTTTACGATCTACTTCAACAGCTGATTTTTTCAAACCATTCATGAAACGACTATATGTTAGGCCGCATTCACGTGCACCCGCATTAATACGTGCAATCCATAATGTGCGGAATTGACGTTTTTTCTGACGACGGTCACGGTAAGCATATTGACCAGCTTTCATTACCGCTTGTTTAGCTACGCGATAAACGTTTTTACGACGTCCACGGAAGCCTTTAGCAGCTTTAATAATTTTCTTGTGTCTTGCGCGAGCTACGACACCACGTTTTACTCTAGGCATTGTTGCTCCTTATCGTGTTGGCATCATGGCGCGTACACGCTTGACGTCAGTTGGTGAAATGATAGAAGTGCCACGTAGTTTACGTTTTTGCTTCGTTGTCTTCTTAGTCAAAATATGACGAAGATGTGAGTGGGTGCGCTTAATTTTACCGCTACCCAAGAACTTAAAGCGCTTTTTGGCGCTGCTCTTTGTTTTCATTTTTGGCATTTTTTTCTCCTTAAGAGTAATTAAGAGTGCTTAGGCATGCCGTTTTGGCCAGTTCACTCATGAAATACTGATGTTGCTAATTGATTAGCACTAAATCTAGTCTTCTGCTTTTTCAGCAGGATTATCTGTCTTTGGCTTTTCAGCTTTTTCCGCTTTTTTAACTGGTGCTTTTTTAACTGGTTCTTTTTTAACCCCTGCAAGCACCATCACCATTTGGCGACCTTCCATTTTTGGGAATTGCTCAACAACCGCAATTTCAATCAAATCAGCCTGTACACGTCTTAATAAAGCCAAACCAAACTCCTGGTGCGTAATCTCGCGGCCTCTAAAGCGTAATGTACATTTCACTTTATCCCCGTCTTCTAAGAAGCGCGTGATGTTACGGACTTTAATTGCGTAATCACCCGTATCTGTTGCTGGGCGAAATTTCACTTCTTTAATTTGCACATTCTTTTGCTTAAGCTTTTGATCATGCAAGCGCTTGCTTTCAGCGTACTTAAACTTACCGTAATCCATCAACCGACAAACGGGAGGACTAGCATTAGGTGCAATTTCTACAAGGTCAATATCAATTTCTTCAGCTTGAGCAAACGCTTCTGCTAAAGTCACAATGCCTAACGGTTCGCTATCAACACCCACCAAGCGCACTTCTCTCGCCGTGATGTCACCATTAATTCTTGTGGTTGGCCCTTTATTACTACCTCTACCTCTGTCTTGAGCTATGTCAATCCCCTTGTGTTACTACCTGTAAGCTTTAAAAATCAAAAACCGTGCTTGCCCAGATCAAACCCTAAATCAACATTTAGGTGGTTAGACCTTTGATGCTATATCCGACTTGATACGCTCAATGAACGCTTCAATTGGCATAGACCCTAAGTCTTCCCCAGTTCTGGTTCGCACGGCGACACATCCTGCTTGCACCTCTTTATCCCCTACCACAAGTAAATATGGCAGCTTCTGCAAGCTATGTTCGCGTATTTTATAGGTAATCTTCTCATTTCTCAAGTCAAAATTGCATCTAATGCCACTTTTCTTCAACTTTTCAACTACTTGCGCCACATAATCGGCTTGACCGTCCGATATATTCAATACCATGGCCTGCACAGGTGACAACCAAGTTGGCATCGCACCTGCGTAATTCTCAATGAGAATACCCATAAACCGTTCCATCGAACCAACAATGGCGCGATGTAATATCACTGGACGTTTGCGTGAATTATCTTCATCTACATACTCAGCACCCAAGCGCTCTGGTAAGTTAGCATCTAGCTGCACAGTACCGCACTGCCATAAACGACCGAGACTATCTTTAAGTGTGAATTCAATCTTAGGTCCGTAAAAAGCACCCTCACCTGGTAAATACTCAAAGTCTAAATCGTTGACTTTTAACGCATTCGCTAATGACGTTTCCGCTTTTTCCCACTCTTCGTCAGAGCCAATACGCTTTTCTGGACGTGTTGATAATTTAACCAATACTTCCTTAAAGCCAAAGTCATCGTAGGCTTTGTAGAGCATTTTAATAAAGTCAGCGACTTCAGATTCCACTTGCGCTTCTGTACAGAAGATATGGGCATCATCTTGTGTAAAGCCACGCACACGCATTAATCCGTGTAGCGCACCTGATGGTTCATTACGGTGGCATGAACCAAACTCGGCCAATCGCAATGGTAAGTCACGGTAGCTATGTAAATGGCTGTTATAAATTTGCACATGGCCCGGGCAGTTCATCGGCTTCACGGCATAGTCACGATTCTCTGAAGCTGTGACAAACATATTATCTTGGTAATTCTGCCAATGGCCTGACTTCTCCCAAAGCGCTTTATCCAACACCGCAGGGGTGCGTACCTCTTGGTAGTTATAATCAATAAACATTTGGCGCATGTATTGCTCAATCTGTTGCCATAACGCCCAGCCTTTTGGATGCCAAAACACCATACCAGGTGCATCTTCTTGCATATGGAAGAAATCTAAGAATTTGCCTAACTTACGGTGATCACGCTTTTCAGCTTCCTCTAATTGAAATAGGTACGCTTTTAAATCGTCTTTATTCACCCATGCGGTACCGTAAATACGTTGCAGCATTTCGTTATTGCTATCACCACGCCAATAAGCGCCAGCCACCTTCATTAATTTAAAGGCTTTAATTTTGCCAGTACTCGGCACGTGTGGCCCCCGGCATAAATCAGTAAAACTGCCTTCGGTGTAGAGTGAAACATCTTCACCTGCTGGAATACTACCAATCAGCTCTGCTTTATACTTTTCGTTAATGCTTTCAAAGTACGCAATAGCTTCATCACGCGGCATGACCTGGCGCGTTACCTGCTCATCCCTCTTAGCAAGCTCTTTCATTTTTTGTTCAATTTTAGTTAAGTCTTCTGGCGTGAATGCTCGCTTATAACTAAAGTCATAATAGAAGCCGTTTTCAATCACAGGGCCAATGGTCACTTGTGCATCAGGAAACAGTTCTTTAACCGCATAAGCCAACAGGTGTGCTGTCGAGTGGCGGATAATTTCTAGCCCTTCATCACTCTTATCGGTAATAATGGCTAAATCGCTATCTGACTTGATCAGGTAACTAGTATCAACAACCTTGCCATTAACTTTGCCGGCAAGAGCAGCTTTAGCGAGCCCTGCCCCAATACCCATAGCAACATCAGCCACGGTTACAGGAGCGTCAAATTTACGTTCAGAACCATCAGGCAAGCGAATATTAGGCATAAAATCTCTACAAAATAATAAAAGCCGCAAGCGGCTTAATTTAACGAATAATTTAAGCGTATAATTATCTCACACCCTAGCTTATCATCGTAATTTATCAACACTCTAAATAGTGTGCTGCCATTTCCTTCTCAGAAAGAATATTCGACGAATTGTTGAACAAGCGCTATTAAAGCTATTTATTGTTACACTTCTGAAGTTGCACGGCATATGGCGTGATCCACACTACCCTATACGATCTGAACTTTATTGTTTCTATCGATTGTAGTACTTAGTTTATTCCTATATATTATTTTATTAGCTGTACTAGGTTAATTATACTAATTAATTATGATTTAAAATTTAGGGCTTATTTTGACAACTCATTCATTATTTAAAATACGACGGATTACCTACCTACTTACTTGTCTAAGCTTGTTATCCGCCTGTGCTACTCAGCCTAAGTCGCCATTAGCAGTAGAGAGCGTTAGTTTTGGCAAGCAACCTGCTGACTATAAAAAAATAGTCAAAACTTACCTTGATAAAAAACGAAATGGCTCCCCTATTGGTTTGGAAAATATAGACTTTCTAAACGAACCTAACAAATACATTTATGAACGCTTTACCCAGGAGCAATTTGGTTATCGTGTATGCGCGCTTATCCCTAATGAAAATATGGACGGCATCCGATCACACTTTTTTTTAATTAAGAATGGTAAAGTAATTAAGCATGCTTATGATTCAGGGATGATTTCACTTTCGGACAAATTCTGCAATACAGTCATGCTAGCCTCAGAAAGAAAAGTAAAAGCATTACCCACAGTAACGCCAGTAACAGCCAAGGCTGTTGATGAAGCCGGCTTTAAATATATTAGCTGCCAATCAAAAAACAATGAACTGCTGTTTGCTTTTAACCCAGAAAGGAAGGAATTATTACAGCAAAATGATGGGAAACAAGTTGCTAAGTTTGATATTCAAACACTTTCTGAAACGTTTATTGTTGCTACAACCATAGATAGTCGAGTATCTATCAATCGAATCTCTGGGTCGATGCAATATCAAACCAGAGGAATAGAATCAAAGGCGCAATGCGTATTAACCAGTAAACAGCGAATCTAGAACACACTAAAATTTTGGAAAACTAAGCTATTCTATCCCTTTTTTATTCAATGCACCTCTTAGCTACAGAGGAGTATGGTAGGCAGTACCAGATTCGAACTGGTGACCTCTTGGATGTCGACCAAGCGCTCTAACCAACTGAGCTAACCGCCTTTAATTGCTAAACTTGTTTTAGCGAAGGCGTGATTTTAGCGTATTGCCAGACTGTGCGCAAACAAAGAATGACATTAGAAACACGCTTGCTCATGCAAACACACGTTTAGTTTTCGCTCATTACCCGATCAATCAATTCTCTGGATGGGTAGCCATCAGCAGGGAGTCCATGTTTGAGCTGGTAATCTCTAATTGCTTGTTGTGTTTTTGTGCCAGGAAAACCATCTGGCTTTCCGCTGTCATAGCCCAATGTATTCAGCTTAGCTTGCATTGCCCAAGCTTGGTTAAAGGTCATTGCCTCCTCATCAACACCCCAGTTATTCACCAGTGGCTTGTCTTCACCTGCGGCTAATTGATCCGCTAAATGACTGACTGAAAGTGCATAGTTAATTGAACGATTCCAATGCATCACTGCATTAAAATTGCTTGCAACCAAGAAAGCTGGCCCCTGCCAACCCTGTGGCAGCAAGATCGCACTACTTTCTAATACGGGCAATGGCATGCCATCAACCTGCTTAACGCCTAAATTAGTCCAGAATTTAGTGCTTTTGCGAATGTTTAATTGTGCTTGGGAATAAGCAAAAGTGGCTGGTAGTTTCACTTCTAAAGCAACGGGTTCCTTTTGTTTCCACCCAATACTGGACAAGTAGTTGGCTGCTGATGCAAAAGCATCTGGCAATGCATTCCATATATCAATACGTGCATCATCATTCCCATCAACCGCATAAGCCATGAATGTTGATGGCATAAATTGCATATGCCCCATAGCGCCAGCCCATGACCCACGCATCCCTTCAATATTGTTATGGCTCGCATCGACAATACGCATCATATCCATTAACTGGTTACGAAAGAAATCTCCCCTTCGTCCCTCATAAGCCAGTGTCATTAACGCTGATGGCAAACCATAGTTACCCTTGTACCCACCATAATTCGTTTCTAAACCCCAAAAAGCCACGATGATATTCTTAGGCACACCATATTGTTGCTCGACCTTTTCAAGCAAGGCTTTATTTTCGTATAGTTTATAGCGCCCATCATCAATCCGGCTTTCTGTAACACGCTTGCTGATATAGCTTGAGAAGGTTGAAATGAACTCAGGTTGAGACCGATCCAACTCAATCACGCTGGGTAAATATTGCGCATCCTTGAAAGCACTCGTAATAGTCTGCTCAGAAATTTTTTCTGCGCGTGCTTCTGCTTTAAGGCTTCCCAACCAAACTGAAAAAGCATCACCTTCACCTGGAACCGCGATAACGCTCCCAAATAAAATAACAACTAAAAATAAAAGCTTAAGCATTATTTAACATTTCACTATAGCCATCTCGATAATTCTTATACATTAACTGAAAGCCAACATCATGTAACCGTTGATTACTAAGGCGTTTCCCACCTAAATCACCCTCTAACGGGAGGTCGGGCTGGGTTACGCCTAACTGGACAGCAAGCCACCTTAGGACATCATGTTGCAATGTTGGCATGTCATCTGTGCCAATATAGCAGCCTTCAATTACTTTTCCTGCACTCACTTGCTCACATAAAAAGGTGATGAACCGCGCCGCATCATCTCGATGAATACGATTTGTCCATTTATTGCTTTGCGGCCAACGCTCTGGTGCTTTGGCCAAATTCATTAAATATTGCCGCCCTGTGCCATAAATGCCTGAAAGCCGGACGGCTGTACTTCCGCATGACAGCTCTTTTAATAGCTGCTCAGCTTCTAACAAACGCTCTCCACCAAAATCGCTTGGTATTGCAAGCGTTGTCTCATCCAGTAAATCTTGTGTTCTTTGACCATAAACCCGCGTGCTTGAAATAAAGAAAACATGTTGCAAGTTCGCATTACCTAATTGTGTGTTTAATATATTACGCAAGCCATCAACATAATGCATGCGATAGCTATCATCCGTTTGTGCATTCGCAGCAACACAGTAAATAACAATCGTTGGAGAAAGCTGTTCCAAGCTTGCGAGAGAATACGCTTGAGTGACATCGGCTTGAATACACGTAACTGAATTAGCAGTCGGCTTATTACTGATTCGTACGCCAGTAACAACATGGCCGGCATCAGACAGTAGGTGCGCAACCTTCCCACCAAGGTCGCCACAACCAATAATTAAGACTTTAGACATACTATTAACTTGAAGACGCTTGGTTTAAAGATGCTTGGTTCAAATGCTTTTCAGCAAAAAATAAAGCCACCAAGGTTTTACCATCCGTAATTTCACCGCGTTGCGCCATCAACATGCACTCTTCAAAAGGCACATCAAACACCTCAAGCGTTTCATCGGCATCACGATTATGTTCGCCTGCAGTCAATCCTGTCGCCAAAACCATATGAATCACCTCATTAGAATAACCAATACAAGGGTGCTGATGACCTAGGCTAACCCAATTATTAGCTACATAACCAGTCTCTTCCAACAACTCTCGCTGCCCTGCCACTAAAACCGTTTCACCTGCATCAATTTTCCCCGCCGGTAACTCGATAAACACTTGGTGTAAGGCATAACGAAACTGTCTTTCTAAAACAACGTTGCCATTCGCTAATAGCGGGATAACCACCACTGCACCTGGATGTATGACATATTCACGTTGACTTAAATTCCCATTAGGTAGCCTAACCTCATCACACTTGACCGTTAGCATGCGACCTTCCGCAATGGTTGTTGAACTAATGCAATGCTCTGTTAAGTCTACTTTTTCTTTCATGCAGTTATACGTTGCTAGCGCTGAACTTACCGCACTTATTCACAACACCCACCTTTAAATCTTGGTTAAACCAACGCATCCGTTGTTTAGATGTGCCATGTGTAAAGCCATCTAGGACAGCGTAGCCTTGTGCTTGCTTGTGGAAGGCCTCATCGGCAATCGCAGAAACTGCTCTCATCGCTTCTTCAACGTTACCTGGTTCTAAGATGCGTTTAGCACCATCCGCATGGTGCGCCCTTGCACTCATATAGCAATCAGATTGCAGATCCAGACGAAGTGAATATTGATTGGCCTGCACTTCATTTCTAGCACTTTTACGTGCTTGCTGCACTTTATCTGAAGTACCCATTAAGTTCTGTACCTGATGGCCAGCCTCATGTGCAATCACATACGCTTGTGTAAAATCATAAGGTGCATTAAATAAATTTTTCATTTCATCGCAAAAGGCTAAGTCAATGTAGACATTCTTGCCCCAGGGACAGTAAAAAGGCCCGAGTGCTGCCTGATCAGTACCATAGGGCGTATTAGCATGTCCTCTGAATAACACTAATTTAGGTGCTGGATAATCACAACCAGACTTTTTATACACTTTTTGCCAAGTGTCATCAGTACTGCCTAACACTTTTGAAACAAACCTTCCCATCTGGTCATTAGCAGAAGCCATTTCGGACTCTTGCGAGCTACTTTGGCTTATGCTCTGCCCCATATTCAGCACCATCGAAGGATCGAAACCAAAATATATCGCCACTAACACCATGACAATCGCACCAATGCCAACACCACCTTTAACTGATACGCGCATACGGCGACGCTCTTCTACATCACTACTTTCTCTTTGGCTATCTAACCGCATTTCTATCCTTATCGCATTATTGAAGGGGGTGACAACACCTTAGGCATCAACATGCAAAAGGTTATTATAGTAAAAAAATGCGTCGGCTACAGGTTTTTTGATCAGCCGTACAGGAAGCCACTTGATATTAAATAACAGGCAGAAAGAATATTAATTAAAGTCACCGATAAACCTAACTAGTGCAAACTCGCATATATCGTTCTTCCACAGAGCTCTAACAAACCTTGTGGCATTAAACCGATACCTAATAATGCCAGCGCATTCAAACTCAACACCATCCGCATATCCAACGGCGCATCAATAACAGCGTCATCCAATGGCTCATCGAAGTACATCAGTTTAATAATACGTAAATAGTAGAATGCGCCTACAACTGCCATCAGCACTGCAAACACCACAATCCAAACAAAGCCTGCTTGTAATGCTGCTTGCAACACGCTGAATTTAGCGTAAAAGCCTAAGGTTGGCGGCACACCAGCCATACTAAACATGGTAATCAGCATCAAAAATGCAGCCCAAGGACTGCGTTGATTCAAACCTTTTAAATCATCTAATTGCTCAGCTTCAAACCCTTTTCTTGAGAGCATCAGAATGACACCAAAACCAGCTAAAGCCATCAGCACATAAGCCATTACATAAACCATGCTAGAAGCGTAGCCATTGAGTGTACCGCTCATAAGGCCTAACAATAAAAAGCCAATATGTGAAATGGTTGAATAAGCTAACATCCGCTTAAGGTTCGTTTGTGCAATCGCTGTAATATTACCAATCGCAATAGAAAGCACCGCCATAATAAGCAGCATATTTTGCCAGTCTAAGACTAGCGCATCTAAGCCCGTGGTCAACAAGCGTATTGCCATGGCAAAGCCTGCAAATTTAGGGATAGAGCCAATCAGTATCGTAATGCCTGTTGGGGAACCTTGGTAAACATCGGGTGCCCACATATGAAATGGGACAGCACCAAATTTAAACGCCAAACCTGCGACGATAAAGACTAGGCCTAAAACTAACACAGGGTTCTTCACAAAATCAGGATTAATTGCTGCTGAGTCATGTAGCCTTTGCGCAATGACGCTAATATCCAAGCTACCAGTCACACCGTAAATCATACTCATGCCATAAAGCAGCATACCAGAAGCTAATGCACCGAGCACAAAGTACTTCATTGCCGCTTCCGTTGCTTTTGGGTTATCTCTATCCAATGCCACCATGGCATATATACACAGCGACAACAGCTCAAGGCCAACATAGATGCTCAGCATATTGTGACCAGAAATCATCACCATCATGCCTGCTGTGGCAAATAGCAATAAGGCGTAATACTCACCTGAAAACATATTGCGCAACATCATATAGTGGCGCGTATAAACCAACATAATAGCAGCGCCAATGAGTGTCGCGAGTTTGAGGATTTCACTCAAAGGGTCATCAACGAACATGCCGCTATAGGCATAATCTACTGTTGTCGTATGTGACCCCCATACTAAATAAGCGGCCACAAATAAAGTCACTTGTGCCAAACCATAAATAACCAAACGGTTTTTCTTATTTAAAAATAAATCGACAATCAAAACAACCATCGCCATGCTCAACACGGTGATTTCAGGTAATGACATTAGGAGGTCTGCTTTTATTGTATCCATACTCTACATTCCTACCGATGGTAATTTGCTAGTGGTCATATGATTCAAGAATCGTTCTGATGTGGCTTGTGTCATTCCTGTAATCGCTTGCGGGTAAACACCGATGCCAAGTGTCAACGCTGCCAACACACCTAGCATTGCAAACTCACGACGGGTTAAATCTTTTAATGCAGCCACCTTCTTATTCGCAGCTTCGCCGTAAAACACACGTTTCACCATCCATAATGTATAGGATGCGCCAAAAATCAATGTTGTGGCCGCGATAAAGGCCACCCAGAAATCATATTCAACACTGGCTAATATCACCATGAACTCACCAACAAAGCCACTGGTACCTGGTAAACCACTATTCGCCATAGCAAAAAATACGGCAAACGCTGCAAAGACTGGCATCGTATTGGCTACACCACCGTAAGAGGCAATTTCACGGCTATGCATACGGTCATATAACACGCCAACGCATAAGAACATCGCAGCTGAAATAAAGCCATGTGAAATCATTTGTACGATTGCACCCTCAAGCCCTAATTGGCTGAAGAGGAAAAAGCCTAAAGTCACAAAACCCATATGTGAAATCGATGAGTAAGCAATCAGCTTCTTCATGTCTTTTTGCACTAAAGCCACTAATGCAATATACAAAATAGCAATGAGTGACAAAGCAATCATATAGCCTGATAAGTAATGCGAGGCATCTGGGGCAATCGGCATTGCAAAGCGTAAGAAACTATAGCCACCTAATTTAAGCATCACAGCCGCCAACACAACAGAACCCGCAGTTGGTGCTTCCACGTGAGCATCTGGCAACCAAGTGTGCAATGGCCACATTGGGATTTTTACTGCAAAAGCCATAAAGAATGCGATAAAAATAAATATTTGCACATTTAATGGCAATACAGCATCGTGATATTTTACAATATTAAAGCTACCCGTTTTGTGGAACAAGTAGATGAAAGCAACCAACATCAGCAACGAGCCAAGCAAGGTATACAAGAAGAATTTGATTGTCGCATACACGCGGTTTTGACCGCCCCATTTACCAATCACTAAGAACATTGGAATGAGCATCGATTCCCAAAACACATAGTACAAGATGCTATCTAAGGCACTGAATACACCAATCATCAAACCACTCATGATTAAGAAGCAAGCCATGTATTGGGCAATGCTTTTTTTAATGACTTCCCATGATGCAATAATACAAATGACCGTGGTGAAGCTCGTTAGCAAGATTAGCGGTACTGAAATACCATCAACACCTAGGTGATAATAAATTTCGAATGCCGGGATCCAATAAGTGGCTTCTTGAAACTGGAACCCACCTTCTGCGATGTTGAATTGAAAGTACAAAGGCAACGTGACCAAGAACCCAGCGATGCCACCGAGCAAAGCTAACCAACGCGTCATTGATGCACGACTGTCATTGCCGACTGCCAATACGAGAAGCCCCGCAAGAATTGGTACCCAAATAGATAAACTTAAAGTGTAATTAGCTAGCATCAAATAATCTTATAAAACGATTCTATTAAAAAAGGTTAGCAGCAAGAATGCCCCAATAATCATGGCAAACGCATAATGATAAATCATGCCTGACTGTAATCGGCGCACAATACCAGAAAGCTTAGCAACCAAATTAGCGGTGCCATTCACAATGGCACCATCAATGATTTTCACATCAACAATCTGCCACAACTTGTTACCAATAAAACTTGAACCACCTGCAAAGAACCGTTCATTAAAGCTGTCAAAACCATATTTATTTTCCAGTATGGTATTAATCAGACTAAATCGTTTCTGAATCTCTGCTGGAATATCTGGGCGCTTCATATAGAAGAACCAAGACAAGCCCACACCTAAAGCGGCCAATGCAAACGGCAAGGTGAAGAAGCCATGTAAAGCCATGCCTGATGGTGTGTGTAAGAATTCATGAAAGTGATGCGTTAAATGTTCCATTGCCGGATGTGCCTCTGCATTCACGGTAATCACGCCTTTAAAGAAGTCACCAAACAACATTGGCTTGATGGCCAAGTAACCAATCACGACTGAAGGAATGGCTAACAGAATTAATGGCAACTTCACTACCCAACCTGGTTCATGTGGGTCTTGGTCTGGTGTTAAGCCATGGTGATGTTCATGGTCGTTATCTGTATGTGGCTTTGCTTTACGCCACTTTTCTTTGCCGTGGAAAACAATGAAGTAAAGTCTAAATGAGTAGAATGCAGTAATAAATACACCAGCAACCACAGCAAAGTAGGCAAAGCCACTGCCAGGAATCTGTGAGAATTTAACCGCTTCAATAATGCTATCTTTTGAATAGAAGCCGGCAAAGAACGGCGTACCAATCAAGGCGAGCGAGCCAATCAATGACGTAATCCAAGTCACAGGAAAGTACTTCTTCAAGTTACCCATATTGCGAATATCTTGATCATGGTGCATACCCATAATCACTGAACCAGCACCTAAGAATAACAAGGCTTTAAAGAAAGCATGTGTCATCAAGTGAAAGATAGCGACTGAATATGCTGAAGCACCTAGTGCAACCGTCATATAGCCTAACTGAGATAGTGTTGAATAAGCAATCACACGTTTAATATCGTTTTGCATAATGCCGAGTAAGCCCATGAACAAAGCTGTAATCGCACCAATCGTCATAACAAAGGATAGCGCTGTCGTCGACATCTCAAATAACGGTGACATACGTGCCACCATAAAGATACCTGCTGTCACCATGGTCGCTGCGTGAATCAATGCAGAAATCGGCGTTGGGCCTTCCATTGAATCTGGTAGCCATACGTGTAATGGCACTTGTGCTGACTTACCCATTGCGCCAATGAACAACAAGATACAAGTCACTGTCATTAATGACCAAGGTGTATTGGCAAACAAACTAATGGTTGTATCGGCTAGTACAGGTGCAGCACTAAATACTTCTGCATAATCTAAGCTGCCAGTGTAAGTAAGTACCAAGCCGATGCCGAGCAAGAAACCAAAGTCACCCACGCGGTTGACCAAGAAAGCTTTTAAGTTAGCATAAATGGCTGTTGGTCTTGTATACCAAAAGCCTATCAACAAGTATGAAACCAAACCAACCGCTTCCCAACCGAAGAACAATTGCATAAAGTTGTTAGACATCACTAACATCAGCATGGCAAAGGTAAACAAGGAGATATAGCTGAAGAAACGGCTATAGCCTGGATCCTCATGCATATAGCCGATGGTGTAAATATGTACCATGAGCGAGACAAAAGTCACCACCACCATCATCATTGCAGTGAGATTGTCGATTAAGAAACCAACCGCAAAGTGAATATCACCTGAAGTGAGCCAAGTATATAAGTTTGCATTGTGGGTGAAACCAGATAAGGTTGCTTTAAATACCATGGCTGACAACACCAATGCGCCACCAACACCTAATATCGTCAGCCAATGCGCCGCACACCGCGGCAAACGGCTACCAAATAATCCCACAATTGCTGCGGCAATCAGTGGTAGTAAAGGAATCCAAATGAGAAGCTGTTCTGTCATAATTTTCTTTTAGTCTTTAAGATTTTAGCCTTGCAGGCTTCTAACCATTAAGTGATCCCAAATCCTCCACATCAATCGACCGTAAGTTACGGAAGAGTACGACGAGGATAGCCAAACCAATCGCAGATTCTGCAGCTGCCACTGTTAAAATAAAGAACACGAACACTTGTCCCGCAATATCATTCAAATAGTGTGAGAATGCAATGAAGTTCAAGTTAACTGCTAGCAACATCAACTCAATCGCCATCAACACAATGATGATATTGCGTCGATTTAAAAAGATGCCGACGATACTAATCGCAAATAGTAATGCACCTAATATCAGGTAATGAGAAAGCCCTACCGTTAACGTCATGAGGCTTCTCCTTTGGTGTTGCTTTCATCGGGTTTAGGCTCTGTCTCTGATTTCATATTCACCATACGAAGACGGTCTTCTTTACGCACAATCACCTGTTCACTCGGATTAATTGATTTGCTTTCTCGTTTTTCTCTCAGCGTTAAGGCAATGGCTGCAACAATGGCAACCAACAACACAATAGCAGCCAATTCGAATGGCAATAGGTATTCGGTATACATCACATGACCCAATGCTGCAGTGTCGCTATAACCCACTGGATGGCTGACACTTTGTGCAGCAATGAAATATTTATTGCTTAAAATCATCACCATTTCAACTGCCATCAATACGCCAATCAAGCCTGCTAACGGTAAGTAGCTCCAAAAGCCTTCTCGTAATTTATCAATGTTAATGTCTAGCATCATCACAACAAATAAGAACAACACCATCACAGCGCCGACATAAACCAGCACCAATACAATCGCTAAAAATTCAGCCTGTAATAACAACCAAATACCAGATGCGGTAAAGAATGAAAGCACCAAGAATAGCGCTGCTTGCACAGGGTTTTTAGCCGTAATAACCTGCGTTGCTGAAAGCAGCAAAATGGTGGCTAGCACATAAAATATAAAATCGGTAAATACCATATTCGTCATTAACTTTTTTAAGCGTTATCTATAATTTTTATCTTGCGCACGGTCTGCCGCAATTTGTTTTTCATGCTTATCACCAACTGCTAGCAACATGTCTTTGGTGTAAAGCAAATCACCACGTTGTTCGCCGTGATAATCAAACACGCGCGTCTCTACAATCGAATCCACTGGACACGACTCTTCACATAACCCGCAGAAAATACACTTGGTTAAATCAATATCATATTGAGTTGTTCTGCGCGTATTGTCTTCACGCTGTTCTGATTCAATCGTAATCGCCATCGCAGGACAAACCGCTTCACAGAGTTTACAAGCAATGCAACGCTCTTCACCATTTGGATAACGTCGTAACGCATGCAAACCACGGAATCGATTCGACTGCGGTGTGCGCTCTTCTGGGTATTGAATGGTGATTTTGCGTGCGAAAAAGTAACGGCCTGTAACAGCCATCCCTTTTAGCAGTTCAATCAACATCAAACTACCGAGTATATTTTTAATTTGTTTAAACATAATCTTTGCCAAATACCCTAGTGAAACAAGTAGTCAAATTTAGTTTGCATCATCGCACCAACAAACACAATCCAGACGATTGTAATAGGGATAAACACTTTCCAACCTAAACGCATGATTTGATCATAGCGGTATCTTGGAAATGTTGCTCTGAACCATAGGAAGAAAAATACCAAAAATGCCATTTTGGCAAACAACCATAAGATACTGTCTGGCAAGAACGGAAGTGGTGATAACCAACCGCCCATAAACATCAATGCTGCCAATGTACAGACTAACCAAATATTCGCATACTCAGCTAAGAAGAATACCGCAAATGCCATGCCTGAATACTCAACGTGGAAACCAGCGACAATTTCAGACTCACCTTCAGCCACGTCAAATGGCGCACGGTTTGTTTCAGCGACAGCACTAATGAAGTAAACAATAAATAATGGAAATAGCGGGATGAAATACCAATGCCAGAAGCCGCCCTCTTGTCCTAAGACAATATTACCGAGATTCAAGCTATTCGCACACATCAACACACCGACCAATGAGAATCCCATGGCAATTTCGTAAGAAACAATCTGCGCTGCTGAACGTAAACTACCCAAGAATGCATATTTAGAGTTTGATGCCCAACCGGCGATAATCACACCATAAACGGCAATAGAGGTCATCGCCAAGACATATAGTAAACCTGCATCAATATTCGCTAATACTTTAGTTCCATCAAACGGAATGACCGCCCATGCAGCAAAAGCTGGTGCAATGGTCAGTACTGGGCCTAATAAAAACAGCGTTTTATTAGAAGCTGTCGGCAGAATAATTTCTTTAAATAGCAGCTTAATACCATCTGCCATTGGTTGAAGCAATCCAAAGAAGCCAACACGATTTGGTCCAATACGCACCTGCATATAACCAATGACTTTACGTTCTGCATAGGTAAGGTAAGCAACAGCAATCATCAATGGGCCGACGATGGCGACAATTTTGATTAACGTCCAACCGGCCAGTTCAACATTGGGCCAGTAACTACCGAATAATTGAGCTAACCATTCCATTAGTTTTGCGCTTCCATTTCTTTGGCTTTAATCGCTGCAACCTGCTCTGCAGTTATTTTTTCAATGGAAATATCGCCCATCAAATCGCCCAACCCAAGCGTATCTTCATGCGCTGCTGCAACCCGCACACAACCAGGCGCAACATGAATATCAGGCCTCACAGGTAAAACGGTGCTGCCTTGATCTTGTTTAACCAATACAAGGTCACCTTCAACTAAACTATAAGCACGCATCTCATCAGGATGTAAACGAACAAGACGTTTAATGTTGTACTTGGTTTTTCTTAAAGGCTCGGATCGACGCACGATAGGGTCTGCTTCATACTGTGGCACTTCGCCAACACGCTGCAATCCATGAGACTTAATTTTCGTCTCAATATCAACCAACTCTTTCATATTGTTATTTAAGCGACTTCTTGCAAAGTCAGAAGGTTTTTCACCATTAAAAATCTTATTTTTAACATCTTCACTACTTTCAAAATCAAACCCGTGCAAGCCTAGAGTATTAGCCAGTACGCGCAATACTTTCCAAGCTGGGCGGCACTCACCTAATGGTTTCACCACAGCTTTAAAGCTTTGAATACGACCTTCCATGCTCATAAAGGTACCAGAGGTCTCAGTAAATGGGGCAATCGGCAACAACACGTTAGCGTTATCTAAAGCTTTGGATTTATAAGCGGTCAGTGCCACAACACATTCCGCCTGCTTCATCGCTGCGCTTGCTAAAGCAGCATGCTGACAATCTAATTCAGGCTCAATATTGAGCAATAAATAAGCTTTGCGAGGCACTTCTAACATCGCTCTCGCATGCATGCCTGTCGCAGTAGGCATGACGCCAACCAAGTGCATCCCTGTGCTATTCGCTGCTGCAGGCAAAATACCGCCTTTTGCACCAGAAACGCCTCCAATGGCTTCTGCCAAACTATACATTTCAGTAAACCTTGGTGCGCTTAGTGCCATATTGCCTAAGAAAATACCAACCCTAGGCGCAATTAAGTTAAAGCTCTTTCCTAAGCCAGCCAAGCTTTCAGCCATAGCTTCTGTATTAGGACGCACACGAATCTGTTCTAACAACTCGCTGAGAGATGGTGGCAAACATAAAGATAAGCGTTGTAACTGTGACATTGATTTCAATATCTGAGCCAGCACATTCACAATATCATTTGGCGTACAAATAATTTTATGGGCGATATCCATTAAAGGATTATTATCCAGTGGGCTAATAATCGACAGTTCCGCACCATTGGCGACCGCTTTACGGAAGCGCTGCGCTAGCAACGGATGTTCATTTCTTAAGTTGGATCCAATCACCAAAATGCGATCTAGGTTTTCTAACTCGTCAATATTACAGCCCATCCACGGGGTGCCAACACGCTTACCATCTAACCTAAAGTCTGTTTGACGCAAACGATAATCAACATTCCCACAACCTAAACCATGTACTAACTCTTTGATTAAATAGCCTTCTTCCATGGTGCTATTCGGCGAAACCAATGCACCCAGTGCGTCACTACCATGTTCATTGGTAATATCTTTGATTTGACTAGCAGCGAACTCTAACGCTGTTTTCCAGTCCGTCTCTTGCCACTCATCACCATGCTTAATCATCGGCACTTTAAGACGGTCGGGGCTATTTAAACCTTCATAAGAATAACGATCACGATCTGACAACCAGCACTCATTAATACTTTCTTTTTCACGCGGTAATACACGCATGACTTTGTCATTTTTCACATGCACTTCAATGTGAGAGCCTAAGCTATCATGCGGTGCAATCGATGGACGACGAACCAACTCCCAGCTTCTAGCTGAGTATCTAAATGGTTTGTTGGTTAACGCGCCAACTGGACATAAATCAATAATATTGCCTGACAGTTCCGAGTTCACACTTTGATCGACATAAGCCGTAATCTCTGCATGCTCACCACGACCAACCATGCCAAGCTCCTGCATGCCGCCAACTTCCTTGAGGAATCGTACACAGCGTGTACATTGAATGCAACGTGTCATATCTGTGCTAATTAAAGGACCGATATTTTTATTAAAGACGACACGCTTTTCTTCGGTATAGCGTGAGCCACTTGTACCGTAAGCAACAGCAATATCTTGCAAATCACATTCACCACCCTGATCGCAAATTGGGCAATCTAAAGGATGGTTAATGAGTAAGAATTCCATCACACTTTGCTGGGCTTCAACTGCAGCCTTACTGCGTGTAAAGATTTTCATGCCCTCAGCTACTGGCGTTGCACAGGCGGGCAATGGTTTGCCAAACTTTTCAACTTCCACCAAACACATACGGCAATTGGCCGCGACTGATAATTTTTTGTGGTAGCAGAAACGCGGTATTGTAACGCCTAGCTTATCAGCGGCGTCGATAATGGTCGTCCCGTGGTCGACTTCTACTGGCTTGCCATCAATTTCAATTTTTAACATATGCTATTTACCATCAATGATACTTTTGCCATACTGAATGTAGTATTCAAACTCTGGACGAAAATGCTTAATAAAACTCAAGACAGGCGTTGCTGCCGCATCGCCAAGTGCACAAATAGTGCGGCCTGAAATATTGTTACTGATATCCGTGAGCAAATCCAAATCTTCCATCTTGCCTTCACCATCAGTAATACGCTTAATCACGCGGTATACCCAGCCAGTGCCTTCACGACAAGGCGTACATTGACCACAGCTTTCTTCATAAAAGAAATAGCTCAAACGCTTAAGCGCTTTCACCATACATGTGGTCTCGTCCATCACTATCATGGAGCCAGCGCCCAAGCTAGAGCCTGCTTTTCCTAAACCGTTGTAATCCATTGTCGCTTCTAAAATTGCTGCCGCTGGCATCACTGCAGTCGAAGGGCCTCCAGGGATAACTGCTTTCAGATTCCGGCCTTTCCAGATGCCGCCTGCCATTGCCAACAGCTCAGTAAATGGCATGCCCATATTCACTTCATAATTACCTGGCTTTTCTACATGTCCGGATACTGAGAACAATTTACTGCCGCCTGAACCTGCAACGCCTAAATTAGCAAACGCTTGACCACCATGTTGTAAAATCCAAGGAATACTGGCAAAACTTTCCGTATTATTGACGTTCGTTGGCTTGCCAAACACGCCATAACTGGCCGGGAAAGGCGGTTTAAATCTTGGCTGGCCTTTTTTGCCTTCAATCGATTCGATTAATGCTGTTTCTTCGCCACAAATATACGCGCCATAACCATGCACTGCATACAAGTTAAATCTGAAATTAGTACCAAATAGACTTTCACCTATATAGCCTGCATCCCTAGCTTCCTGTAAGGCTGCCTCAAAAATCTCGTATTCAGCCCAAATTTCACCATGGATATAGTTGTACCCAACGCCTGCACCTAAAGTATAGGCGGCAATCGCCATACCTTCAATCAACTGATGCGGGTTATAACGGATAATATCTCTGTCTTTAAATGTACCTGGCTCACCTTCGTCGCTATTACAGACCAAATATTTAGTACCATCGAAGTAACGTGGCATAAAGCTCCACTTAAGCCCTGTTGGGAAACCTGCCCCACCGCGACCACGCAAACCAGACACTTTCACCTGATTGATAATATCAATCGCTTTTACTTTTTCCGTCACAATGCGCTTTAATTCCGCATAGCCACCCAATTTTTCGTATGTTGCTAATGAAGCTGGATTTTTTTCTTTTAGTGTGCGCAGCGTGACTAGGGTCTGACCCTTTAAGTCTGTCATCACTGGCTTCACTACTTTTGCAGCAGCCATTATTTCAGCTCCTTCAAAATAGCATCCACTTTTTCAGGGGTTAAAAACTCATGCATTTTGGTATTATTAACGCTCATCAACGGTGCGCCACCACAGGCGCCCATGCACTCACCCTCTTTAAGGCAAAATTTACCGTCTTCAGTCACTTCATTAAAGCCAATACCCAACTTCTCTTGCAAATGATCAACAATGGCATCACTATCACGTAACATACAAGAAATATTCGTACACACGGTAATTTTATGTTTGCCGACAGGTTCTAAGTCATACATATTGTAAAAAGCAGCCACTTCGAGCGCTGCAATTTTAGGAATCCCCAAGTAACCTGCAATATCACTGATGCATTCGGGTGACAACCAGCCATTCTCCGATTGCGCAATACGCAATGCAGACATCACCGCCGCCTGACGTTTGTCATCAGGATACTTTGTGAGCTCGTAATCGATTTTCTTTATGGCTTCTTCGCTTAACATGCCTTAAATCTCAATTTTAAAATTATCTATATTAATCAAGCTGTTTAGCGATCAATTTCACCGAAAACAATATCTTGTGTACCAATCACCGCGACCAAATCAGCCAACATATGACCGCGCACCATTTCATCCATCGCAGAAATATGTGCAAAACCTGGCGCTCTAATCTTTAAACGATAAGGCTTATTCGCCCCATCTGAAATCATGTAAATACCAAACTCACCTTTAGGGTGTTCCACGGCCGCATAAGCCTCGCCTACTGGCACATGAAAACCTTCTGTAAACAGTTTAAAGTGATGGATCATGTCTTCCATGTTGGTTTTCATGCCTTCACGGTTTGGTGGTGCGATTTTGTTATCACTCGTAATTACTGGGCCTGGGTTCTTGCGCAACCAATCTACACATTGCTTAATAATGCGGTTCGATTGGCGGAACTCTTCCATCCGCACCAAATAACGGTCATAGCTATCGCCGTTCACACCGACTGGAATATCAAAATCAAGCTTATCGTAAACTTCATAAGGTTGTTTACGGCGTAGATCCCACTCAACACCTGAACCACGCAACATCGGGCCAGTAAAGCCTAGCGCTAATGCACGCTCTGGCGAAACCACACCAATGCCAACCGTGCGCTGTTTCCAAATACGGTTATCTGTTAACAGTGTTTCATACTCATCCACATGCCTAGGAAAGCGATTAGTAAAGTCTTCAATAAAGTCTAATAGCGAACCTTGGCGGTTTTCATTGAGTTTATTAATTTGTGCTTTACTACGGAATTTGGTTGTTTCGTGTTGCGGCATTTTATCCGGCAAATCACGATAGACACCTCCTGGTCGGTAGTAAGCCGCATGCATACGCGCACCAGATACTGCCTCATAAATATCGAACAAATCTTCACGCTCACGGAAGGCGTAGATAAACATCGTCATCGCACCCAAATCAATTCCATGCGCACCAATCCAAAGCAAGTGATTCAGAATGCGGGTAATCTCATCAAACATGACACGGATATATTGCGCACGAATTGGCACTTCTAATCCGAGCATCTTCTCAATCGTCATCACATACGCGTGCTCATTCGACATCATCGATACATAATCGAGTCTATCCATATAAGGTATAGATTGTAGGTAAGTACGATTCTCGGCTAACTTTTCTGTTCCACGATGCAACAAACCAATATGCGGATCTGCGCGCTGAATGACTTCACCATCCAGCTCAAGAACCAAGCGTAGCACACCATGCGCCGCAGGATGCTGCGGACCAAAGTTCATCGTGTAATTATGAATCTCTGCCATTAGGAGTGCCGCCCTTCATCACGAATCACACGCGGCACATTGTTGCGCAGCTCAATCGAAACAGGCTGATACACAACACGCCGTTGTTCAGGGTCATAACGCATTTCTACATTACCAATCATCGGGAAGTCTTTACGGAACGGATGCCCAACAAAGCCATAGTCAGTCAGAATGCGACGTAAGTCAGGATGGTTTTCGAACATAATGCCAAACAAATCAAACGCTTCACGTTCAAACCAATTCGCCACCGGCCATACATCGATCAAAGTAGGCAATACTGGAAAATGATCATCGGTCGCAAACACACGTAAGCGCACACGCTGATTTAAAGAAACCGATAACAAGTGTAATACCACCGCATAGCGCGGACCTTCCCACAAGCCGTCGTTATATTCACTGTAGTCAACACCGCACAAGTCAATTAACTGCTCAAACTTCAACTCACCGTGATCGCGCAACTTAATACAAACTTCAATAAAGTCTTCGGCTTTACACTCAATGGTCAGCTCATTCAAATCTTCAGTTAACTTAACCAACCCTGCATTTAAGGCCAACTTTAATTGTGCTGATAATGCTTCTATTCTAGGTGTCATATAATCTATATTTAACGGTCTTTTTTTAACGCGCTATCGTATTAGTACGTTTGATTTTTTTCTGCAATTGAATAATGCCAAACAACAAGGCTTCTGCTGTCGGCGGACAACCCGGCACATAAACATCGACTGGTACAATGCGATCACAACCTCGTACAACCGCATAAGAGTAATGGTAATAACCACCACCATTGGCGCAACTCCCCATGGAAATCACCCAACGCGGTTCTGCCATCTGATCGTAAACTTTACGCAAGGCAGGCGCCATTTTATTCACCAGCGTACCTGCCACAATCATCACATCGGATTGACGTGGGCTGGGACGAAACACAATACCAAAACGGTCAAGGTCATATCGCGCTGCACCTGCATGCATCATTTCAACAGCACAACAAGCCAAGCCAAATGTCATCGGCCACATAGAACCTGTACGCGTGTAATTAATCACCGTATCCAGTGACGTGGTGACAAACCCTTTTTCTAAAACGCCTTCGATACCCACTTAAACGAGTTCCAATACAAAATTAAATTCATTCATTCCGAAATCGCAGCTTACTGTTAATCCCATTCTAGCGCGCCTTTTTTCCACTCATAGATAAAGCCAACAACCAGAATAAACAAGAACACCATCATGGCAAGAAAGCCAAACAGGCCAATATCTGGCAAGACAACTGCCCAAGGGAATAAAAATGCGATTTCTAAATCAAAGAGGATAAACAGAATGGCGACAAGGTAGTAGCGCACATCAAATTTCATACGCGCGTCTTCAAAGGCTTCAAAGCCACATTCGTAAGGAGAGTTTTTTTCAGCGTCTGGCTTATGAGGAGAGACAAGCTTACCGAGAATGAGAGGCCCTATACCGACCCCTAAGCCCACTAAAATGAACATCAAAATTGGAAAATAATTTTCTAGCAAAAGTCCTAACCCTTAGCTGTCTTACATCAAATAAAAACCTGACACGTGAATAGTTTTACACATTAATCAGTTTGCAGTCTTTTGAACTGCTTTAACTTTACACTTCAATTCATTACTTAATCACTCAGCTTAAAACCAAGCTTTACACCAACAATCATTAATGGTGCGACGGAGAGACTTGAATATCGCCTTGTAAGCCGCGTCTTTACTAAGTTCTATAAATTCTAATATTGCTTTATACCTATTATTGTTGGCTTGCCCTTTTTATTGAGTCAATAAATACTTTTTTTAGGAAGTTTATGAGGGTGGTTGGTAGAGAACAGTAGTAAGGCGAAAAAAGCCTCTACTTTTGCACCGCCATACACCCGCAAACCCTTACAGCGAAAGCTAGAATAAAGTTTAGCTAGGCCAAAACAACGATATAAATATTAACACAATGTGCCGGTTGAGACGTTGATTATTTTTGCTAATTCATGCTTTTATTGACTCTTACTTTCGTGATGTGACTAACTCGCGTGTGAGTGTGTAGTGCGGACAAAATTAATCTCTTTAGGTTCCAAAGAAACTACCTTTTTTACGAGTAAGAAAATTAGCTTCTTTAAAGACTCCGAAAACTCAATTATTGTTTACCTCGTGATGAAACTTGATGATTAAGCGCATTAATTGCCTGTACCGCCTACCATGTCGCTCCCCTGCATTTTGCCGTCAATCAATGGCAATATAACCGCGTGGGCATGTGGTGCACTTTCGTCTAGGTGTACGTCAAACGATAGCAACTCACCAGCAAAGGTTTTCTTTATCCATTTAAGGCAATAGGTAAAGAATAGCTTTGTGCAGTCGGGAATCGAACCCTCGTCCGTATTTATAAATTATCGGTTATGTCCGCTTTGCGGATTGAGTAGTCGTAGGCAAGTTAGGGGACAAAGCCGCCGGTCAGGTGCAAACCTGCAACGATCTTCTTACTGATTAAATGCTATTGAGCAATTGTTTTGGCGCCACATTTAAGTAATTGCGAATGACTAGCCAAGCAGCAAGTGGGATTGCCATCACTGCTATTGCAAATACACTAAGCGCTAGTAAGAAGTTAAATTGGTAGGGAATATCTAATACGAAGTGGCTCAGATAATAACTTAATCCGCTAGCGACCAACACGGCGACCATAGAAGCTACTACAGCAATACTCAAAAACTCAGTAAGCATCATTAGCGATACTTGCTTTCGTGATGCGCCAAATGCACGGAGTAAGCTCGCTTCTTGCAAGCGAGCGCTACGTGTAGCCACCAGAGCGGCATATAGTACAACAATGCCAGCTAGCACACAAAAACCAAATACAAAACTTACCGCAATTGACAGCTTACTCATAATATCGCGCACTTGGTTCATGATGCTGGCAACATCAATTACGGTAAAGTTGGGAAACTGTTGCAACATGTTATTGAGCGTATTATCTTGATGCTTAGGCAAATAAAATGCGGTCATGTAACTAGCACTAAATTGTGCCAAACTTTCAGGTGGTGTCACAGCAAAAAAGTTAGCCCTCATGCTACCCCATTCAACTTGGCGAATGCTAGTAACAGTGAGTGTAATTTTACTGCCAGCAATATCGTAGGTCAGCTTGTCACCTAGCTTAACATTGAGCGCTGTCGCAATGTCTTGCTCTAAAGATAATAACGGTGCTGTGGCTTCGTCAGCGCGCCACCAGCGACCTTGCAGGAGAGTGTTGTCAGCTTGCATTACAGCAGTGGATGATAAATTAAACTCACGTGATACCAAGCGTTTTGCACGTTCTTCTGTGAACATTTCAGCATTTATTGATTGACCGTTTTTTTCTATTAATCTGCCGCGGGTCATGGCATATATTGGCGGCACTACATGGTTAGATAATTGTTTGATAAAAGTTTTAACTGGCTCAACTTGATGTTGTTGAATGTTGATGATGAATTTGTTTGGTGCATCTGCTGGCAAAGAAGACTGCCAGGATTGCATTAAATCCGTTTTGATTATCATTAATAGCATTAACACCATGGCGCCTAAACTAAAACCGATAATTTGCGTAATGGACAAACCTAATCTTCTTTTTAAATTACCCATCCCCAAGATGGCCGTGTTGCTGATTACGTTCACTAAAAATTTACTTTGACTAGCGCGATGCAGCGCAAATGCTAAGGAGTAAGCAAGTACACCAGCTACAAAGAAAATGCCGAAAATACCTGCCAAAAAGATAAGCGCCAATGTGAGTGTTTTGGCCAATAAAAAGATTAACAGCGTAATGACTGCCATCACAGGCAAGTATTTCAACCAAATTTTACCGGGATTTAATACAAAATTCTGTCGCAAAACTTGAATAGTTGGAATGTTTTTTAGCGCACGAATATGCGGCAGAATGATGGCAAACAAAATGGCAAAGCTTAATAGTAGACCCGTCGCAATGGGTGTTAAATTAGGTGCTGGCAAGTTTTCTAAAAACAGCTTTCCTGCAAAATGAGCTAATCCAAATTGCATCAAATAACCTAGCAAACAGCCCGCAATACCGCCAATCGCGGCCAATAATGCTGTTTGAATCAACATGATATGTTCAATAGTGGCTTTGCTGGCACCAAAGCAGCGTAATAAGGCAGCTGTTTCTTGACTACGCGAGACGAATGGCCCACTGGCAAGCAACATGGCGACAATTGCCACTACCACACTGACCATGGCACTTAAACCGAGAAAAGTTTCAGCTTTACCTAGTGCACTTCTTATCGCTGGTTGCGATGTTTTGACGTCTTCAATACGTTCACCACGTTGTAATATTGGCGTTATCTTTTCAATGAATGCTTTGATCTCTTTAGCTTCTCCTGCCAGCACTAATTGATATTTGACGCGACTTCCAAATTGAATCAACTCGGTCGCTGGTACGTCATTCATATGCATCATCACGCGCGGTGCAAAGCTAAACATATCGCCACCACGTGAAGGCTCGCGTAATAAAATACCTGCGACTTTAAGGGTAATAGCACCTAGCTCTAGCTGGTCGCCCAACTTTAAGCCTAGCGCATTGGCGGTTCGTGGCTCTACCCATACCTCGCCGCTAACTGGCCCCTTGCGCACACTTTCCTCCGCTTTCTCTGCCAAAAACTGCACACCAAAATCACCCATTAAGGGGAACTGCTCATCTAACGCTTTGATATCGGCTAGTTGGTTTTTATCATGGTTGATTGCCATGCTGGCAAACGTTAGTGTCGATGCGGTTTGCAGGTCATGCTGTTTAGCCTCGGCGATGTATTTCTGCGGAATCACATGATCTGCGACAATGACTATATCGCCACCGAACAACATGCCGCCTTGACTATTTAAGTGCGTCGAAATGCGGTTGGTGAAAAAATTAACGGCAGTGATGGAAGTCACCGCCAGCACTAAGGCCACCACCAGCACTCGTAAATCTCCTGCTTGCCATTGGGAACGTAACTGTTGCCATGCCAGTTTTAGTTTCAGCATCATGTTGTATGCAATTTTCCATGCTGTAGAGTTAACGCGCGTTCGCAGCGCTGAGCTAATTGCATATCGTGTGTAACCAAAATAAGCGTGGTATTGGCTTGTTGGTTTAGACTAAACAGTAATTCAATAATGCGTTCGCCAGTGGCAATATCCAAATTACCCGTTGGCTCATCAGCAAACAAAATGGCAGGTTGCGGGGCGAAGGCTCTTGCTATGGCCACTCGTTGCTGCTCACCACCTGATAGCTGTTTTGGATAATGACTGATGCGCTCGGCCAACCCCACTTTATCTAGCGTCACTATTGCCTGCTGTTTAGCATCTTTTCTATTCGCTAACTGCATTGGCAGCATCACATTTTCTAGCGCGGTCATGGTTGACAATAGTTGAAACGATTGAAACACAAAGCCCATCTGCGCACCACGCATGGCGGCGCGGGCATCTTCATCTAAGACGCTAAATGGGTTACCAGCCACTTCTACCATGCCGCTAGTTGCCACATCTAACCCTGCTAACAAAGCCAACAAAGTCGATTTCCCAGAGCCGGAGCTCCCAATGATAGCGATACTCTCACCTTGCACAACCTGTAAATCCAAGCCATTTAAAATTTCAATTTTATTGACACCTTCCCCGACATGCTTACTTAAGTTTGTGGCTAAAATGGCACTAGTATTGTTAATTAGCGACCTTTTTTTAGGCTGGCGCGTTAAGCTTATATTGTCTTCAGATTCAGAAAGTAACATATGATGCGATCTCGTTTTAATTGTCTAGTTTATGTTTTTACTGCAGTTAGTCTTCTTGTGAGTAGTTTAGTTACACTGCCTACCGCCGCCAAGCAAACTAAACCGCAAGCCATTGTAGTATTTGGCGATAGTCTATCAGCTGCATACGGCATGTCACAACAAGAGGGCTGGGTGAGCTTATTGCAACAGCGCCTATCACAACAAAAACTTAATTACGAAGTGATTAATGCTAGCATTAGCGGCGAGACCACCAGTAGCGGCTTAAGTCGATTTGCCGACATGCTAAAAATCCAAAAACCAAATATTATAGTGATCGAGCTAGGTGGCAACGATGGCCTGCGTGGTTTGAGCGCTGTTGAAACAAGCAACAATTTAGAAGCGATGATTCAACAGGCTAAAAAGAGCAACGCTAAAGTGTTGTTACTTGGCATGAAAATTCCACCTAATTACGGCTTAAAATATAGCCGACAGTTTAGCGCAAACTACCAAACCCTAGCAAAAAAATACAGAATACAATTAGTACCATTTTTTTTACAAGGTGTTGCTGGCAATCCAAAATTGTTTCAACCAGATGGCTTACATCCAAAGGCAGCAGCACAGGCCAAACTGCTAAGAAACGTATGGCCAACGCTCACTAAAATGTTAAAAGATTAATATCTTTATACTATTATTAAAAACTGATTAACTAGAGTGCATAGTAAGCTGTGGCCACTTTTGGTTGGTTGTGACAGGTCAAACTATATTACTGAAGGCTGCTTTGCGGACTAATTCGCATTAGGCACGTTAGGGGACAAACCAGAAAGCAATTCATTAAGCTCATTTGATTTCATTTTAATTCTCTCAGTTTCAATCAGGTTGTTACTAAAATACCAGACCCCATCTGTGACACAGTTGGATTTATTTTGATATAAAACTACTATTTAACTATTTTTGAGATAGTTAAATTAACTTAATCAATGAAGGTTTTATTGAAAAAATAGAAGAAAATCAGTTATTGTTGTGAAAGATAGCACCCATAATACAAACAATAAAAAAGACAAATATCACAATGCAAGGTTTAGGTAGAAAACACCGTAATAATGAAAAGTATCGTAGAGCTGGTGGTATTAAAAATCATTTGCGAACTTATAGTTCATATGCCGTAACAATGAAGCTGGTGGAAACAGGTGAACAAATATATTATGAAGTTTTAGCTTATAACGAACCATTAGCAAATACAAAGGCGACAGAGCAAGCAGAGAAAGACGGTTACAAAAATGATGGCTTAAATCGCGTTAAATAAGCTTTAGGCTTGGTTAAATGGCAATACCTTTGCACTGTCTCTAGCAATATCTAATTGGTCACTCCACCATTGTGCTAATTGCTTAAGCTCACTGTCGTAAGTTGCTTGGTTATAAATGGCACTAATTGCATTTTTATCTTTATGCTGCAAAAATGAGTCAATGGATTCTTTTCTAAACAATCCGCTTTCATTGGCTTGCGTACTGAAAAAGTGACGGCAACCATGTGGCACGATATGGTAATCATCAAATACAGCATCGTAAGCATTGCTAATTGCTTTATCAGAAACAGGCTTGCTGGCTAGCCTACCTGTAAATAAATACTCACTGTGACCTGTATATAGCTTTAACTGTTTTAACGCGCCTATGGCTTGTTTTGATAGCATGATGGTGTGAGGCTTAGTCATGTGCTTACGTGTTTTAGATCGATCTAATGGTAATGTCCATATTGCATTATCTAAATCAAACTCTACCCATTTAGCACACCTTAACTCACTTGGTCGTTGTGCTAAACTTAATTGTAAATAAACTCATGATGCCACCTCAAAACTGCCAGCATATTCAACTAGGTTGCGTAATAGTTTGCTAGCATCTGCCATTGACTCTAAGTAAGGAAACTTACCGCCAACGTGTTTAATGAGGCGTTCGTCTTTTAGTGGTATTGGGTTTTCTGATATGAGCTTGTCACTCAATGCAAAATCAAACACGTTTTTAATCCAACCTCGTGTTTTTTCCATAAACTCTAAGGCACCGCGTTTTTGCATTATTAATAAACATTTACGCACTAACTGGTTATCAATTTCACTAATGGGGTGTTTACCAATCACGCCATAAACATTGGCGCTAAAAGTCTGTTTGATTTTTAAGTGTGTTGTTGGTGCTAACGTGCGCTCTTTTATTGCCAGCCAATCCTCTGCAACTTTCTGAAAGGTATTACCAGCATCTTTAGCTTTTTGCTGTTTTACTAGCTTTGCCTCAAGCACAGGGTCTTTATGCTCAACCTTTACTTGCTTCAACTTTTGGCGTGCTAGCTCTCTCGCCTCACTTAATGTCAATTGAGGATAAACACCTAATTGCATAAGTTTACGTTTGCCGTGTAGTGTAGTTCTTAGCTGAAAATATTTACTGCCATTTTCATGAAGAAGAAGAAACAACCCCTACCGTCTCTAAGAGGGTTTGGCTTATCACCATACTTAGCCGCTTTGATTGTAAGGTCGTCTAGTAAATCAGCATTTAGCTTTGCCACAAAAAGGTATAAAAATTTATGAGGGTCAGCCTTTATACCTTTTTTTATACCAAATGCAAAGAGACATTATGAAACGACAAAACACGCTATGAGGCGTGTAATGTTAGCTAAAGCATTGTATTTATTGGTATTTTATACGATATGATGCTGTTTGAAACTACTAGCTGGTGCCGACGGAGAGACTCGAACTCTCACGACTTACGTCACTACCCCCTCAAGATAGCGTGTCTACCAATTCCACCACGACGGCATGTTTATTTAGGCAATAACCTAAATTTAGTTAGGAACATCTTCCGCAGTGCCGGCAGCTGGCAATGTTTCAGTTGGCACAGATTCTGCGCCCAATGCTGCAGAAGCAGGCGTTTCTGTACTTGTTTCAGCTGCTGTTGTCGGCAGCTGAATAACGCTACTAGCACCCGACCGGTGGCTAGCAATGTAAGCCAACGTTAAACTTGTTGCAAAAAACACAATAACACTCAGCGATGTTGCACGACTTAAAAAATTCGATGATCCACTTACGCCAAACAAGCTACCTGATGCACCACTACCAAAAGCAGCGCCCATATCAGCGCCTTTACCGTGCTGTATTAAAATCAAACCAATCAAACTTGCCGCAGCTAATACATGCACGACTGTAATTATATTTTCCATTTTCTACCTATAAAATTTTCTGCCAAACATAAAAAATTAACCAACAGATGACTCCGCTGCTTGACAGATACCTTCAAATTCTTGAGGGTTGAGCGAACACTTTCCAATCAACCCACCATTAATATTCTCAACTTCAAATAATTGTACCGCATTTTGCGGATTTACGCTTCCTCCGTAGAGGATTTTTACTGGTTTTTTTTGCGCTTCGTTGGGTTGTGATAACTTGTCAAAAATAAACTTGTGCATGGCTCCAGCCTGCTCTGGCGTCGCTGCCAGACCAGTACCAATCGCCCATATTGGCTCATACGACACAACCGCACCATCAAAAACATCTGCGCCATACAAATCAATGATCGTATCCAGCTGCTTACCAACCTTCAATTCCATCACACCGGCCTCACGCTCAATCAAGGTTTCACCAACACATAAAATCGGCGTAATCCCATGCTGCATTGCCACCATGAACTTTTCAGCAATATTCTCATCGGATTCACAATAGGCAGTCGCACGCTCGGAGTGACCCAAAATCACATACTCACAACCAAAATCTCGCAACATTTGTGCACTGACTTCACCCGTAAATGGTCCATTTTCATTCTTAGCCAAATTCTGCGCACCCCAAGCAATACCCGAGCCTTGTAACAAGCTTTGCGCCTGCGCCAAATAGGGGTAGGGCACACAAACTACGACCTGAGTATCTTTCAGGTTATTTAGTGTGCTGACATACGATTCTAACAAAGCATGGTTTTGTTCGAGGCTACCATGCATCTTCCAATTGGCAATCACGAATTTTTTAGCGGTTTTTTTTATAGCTTCATTCATAGAAACGACATTATATAGCAGTCGTTAACATTTATGCGCCAAGATTGGTGCGCTAACTAGCATGCACTAGTTGCAATTGAACCGATTGCACACCCTTATAAGTATTCACTTGCAACTGGTAAGCGACTTCCACTTTTTCTGGCAGCGATTCCGTTTGTCCAAAATAAATCGCATCAAAGCGTTTGCCTTGTTTTTCTAACAGAATTTTCAAATGCTTATTGCCTACAATACGCTGATTAACCACAGAGAATTCATCACTAAACAAGGGTGGTGCAAAACCCTGCCCCCACACTTGCTTAGCCAAAGCTTGCGCATTAAGTAGAGACATCTCTTCCGCTTCAAAGCCCCCGTCAGTTTGAATCACTGCCTGCAAATCAGCAGGCGTTAACAATTCACGCACCACCTCCTCAAAAGCTTTCTGGAAAGCTAAAAACCGATCTTGTGGAATACTCAAACCGGCGGCCATAGCATGGCCGCCAAACGTCACTATTAAGCTAGGGTCGCGTTTTGTCACCATGTCTAGCGCATCGCGCAAATGTAAGCCTGAAATCGAACGGCCAGAGCCTTTGAGTAAGCCATCATCCACTTCCGCAAATGCAATCACAGGGCGGTTATATTGCTCTTTGATGCGCGACGCTAAAATACCGACCACACCTTGATGCCAGCTGGGTTCAAATAGGCTAATACTATACTGATTGCCAACCGTAATATTGTCTAAACTCGCCAAGGCTTCATCCTGCATACTGGACTCAATGCTACGGCGCTCGGTGTTTAAATCATGTAGCGATTGCGCAATGGTCATCGCCTCTGCTTCGCCTGCTAATAAACATTGAATGCCTAACCGCATATCATCTAAACGTCCTGCTGCATTCAGTCTAGGTCCAACATAAAAGCCTAAATCTTGTGCGTTGACTTGCGACTGGTCGCGCCCAGCCACTTTTAATAAGGCACTAATGCCTGCACAACATGCCCCTGCGCGAATACGGCGTAAACCTTGCTCAACCAAAATGCGATTATTTGCATCGAGTTTCACCAGATCTGCGACCGTACCTAATGCGACCAAATCTAATAATTCAGTCAAATTCGGTTCCTGCTTTTCAGAAAATGCACCTCGCTCTCGCAACTCTGCGCGCAAAGCGAGTAACACATAAAACATCACCCCAACACCCGCTAAATTCTTGCTCTCAAAATCACAGCCTCTTTGATTCGGATTCACAATGCAAGCGGCTTGTGGCGTTTCATCACCCGGCAAATGGTGATCGGTGATGAAGACTTGCATACCTAACTTATTCGCTTCAGCAACACCAGCAACACTAGCAATACCATTATCGACTGTCATGATAACGTCAGGCGTCATCGTTGCTGCCAGTTGCACAATTTTAGGCGTTAAGCCATATCCATATTCAAAGCGATTCGGCACCAAAAAATCCACTTGAGCGCCCATGCTCAGCAAGCCTTTAACTGCTACTGCCGTCGCCGTAGCGCCATCGGCATCATAATCCCCGACGATTAGTATTTTCTTTTGTTCTGCAATCGCATCAGCTAGCAACTTCGCCATGGTCGTGCTATTGGTTAACTGACTCGGTGGAATAATTTGATTCAATGAAACGGATAATCCCGCCTCATCTTCTACACCTCGCGCTGAATAGAGTCGCGCTAACAAAGGTGATACACCTGATGCCACCAAGCGAGTCACTACCGCATCATCGACTTGTCTTTGTATGATTGTTTTTTGCATTATTCAGAAGTTCCTAATTCAGAAGCGCCTAGGCCATAACACCACAAACTATTAATCATTGGCTGCCCCTGCGCCTCGCGCGCTTGATTCACAGGGTGCGCAAACAACAGCATTTGAATTTCAGTTTGCGCCTTATTCCAAGTAGAAGCGCCCTCACCTTGTGGTAAATAGAGCGCAACATTTTTATTGACCACGTCTGCAATAGGCGTAGTTGTGATTTGAGGGTCAGCATCCAAACCCAAAAACCAGATATGATTCACCAAATAAAAATGATAGCCATCGTCAGTAAAAAGCTGATTCAAACCAGCCATCAGCGCCACACTTTCTTCCTGCAAAATCTCTGCAGGCGCTGGGTCACCCATATAAAAACTATCCTGACCCGGCAGCATCGTCACTGGCGCTGCAAACAACCAAAAGGCATGCTTAGCCTCACCGCCTTCGGTCTGCCAAGCTTGTGCGGCATTGATTTCAGGTTTGGAAAGTACTGCACTTAGTCTTTGATAGATCGCTTTAAACAATGGTGTTTCCTATTAATTACACAGACTGGGATTATAGATCAGGTATTGATACCAACAGTACTATTGACTTCATTATTAGCCCCCATATGATTAATCTTAACGTTACATTCCATAGTGAAGAAGCATATGCTGGCAGCCGCTTTAAACTATTAATTCTTAAGGCGCGCGAAACAGAAGCTTATTCTTTGATTATTGATGTATTTTTAGATTTTCTTAATGACTTCCATTCAGGAACAAGGTCTTTATAAGACACCGGGATACCTCAACCACAAAACCTCCAGGCAACCTAATCTTGTTACAAGATAAACATAGAAACCAACACAATTGAGTCGGTTGACGAAAAACTGCTTCGCTAAATATACACACAACCAACTTACATTTATCGTACAAAATAAAAAAGCCGCTAAAAGAGGCTTTTTTAAATACAACATTAACTAATTAAAAGTGGCGGCGATATGACCCACCCTCATGTTTACGGTAATGTTTTTTACCGCGATTGTTATATTGATAATCAATATCATCGATGTAACCACGAGGCTGTACTGACACATCAACCGTGATGAATTTATCCGGACGGTCTAGCGTTTTTGTGGTGTAACGACGGCCATTGTATTCGTAGTCAACCAAGTAGCCACGATCGACCGTTTCCCAACGGTCAACACTAGCACATCGTTCGACAGGCCGTGTCTCTATCCTTTGCCGTGGTTTATTGTTACTATTGCTATGCCTATCACCAATGACCGCACCTAAGCCAGCACCAACCGCGGTTGCGATTAAGCGACCGTTGCCGCCGCCGAAACGACTACCAATCACACCGCCAGCAATCGCGCCGATAATACTACCGCCACTTGAGCGCTGATTATTTTCATAATAGCTCTCGCGTACATATTCAGTGCGGCACTCTTGCACAGGGACATTGACACGCTCTACTTGTGGTGTGACTGAAATCACGCGCCCGCGGTCTTCATAGGCGTCATGTCCTGCCGAAGCAGCCATTGAAACACCTGTGAACACTAAACCAACTAATAGCGTTTGACTTGATTTTTTACTAAACATTTACTTCTCCTTTTTAGACTCTTTCTGCTAATCATTTGCAGATACAGGTTTAACGCTCGAACTAATCGTCAGCTGACTTGCATTGCATGAATTAAGCTAGATTCATGATTATCATTAACAATCATTTCAGCCAATCCTCTTTGTGACTATAGTTATAGTATTCCGCCCTTTTAAGCCTATACTTAGTTATAAGTTTCATCAATAGGACTGACTGGAGAACTAGTATGCATACTTTTAAGATCCTAGCGACAATCGTTGTATTGTTATTTAGCACGATTTCTTATACTGCCGAGACTGGAAGCGTAAAGTCTGAAAAATTAACGCGTGGCGCTTTTGATAACTACTGTACTTATGCGCTATCCAAAGGCGTATATAAGAAAACCGATTGTTCTATTAACGAAGTATATAAAGGACAAAAGTATTGCTTTGCATTGAACTCATCTAAAGATGCGTTCTTATTTGAGCAAGATGAGATGATCAGCAAGGCGAAGAAGTTTTATGAAAATAAATCAGAAGTGGCCCGCACGAAAATTAGCCAAAAAGATGCACTAGCGCAAATCAATAGTAAGGCTTGTGATTTAAGCAACCGCGATGCGGGTTATTTGATTTTTAATGGCATGGATTTAAGCCATTGTAATATGCAAAACGTAAGTTTCTTTGGTGCCGAGCTGAAAGGTGCAAAATTGATTGGCGCGAATCTGCGTAGTGCTTACTTAAACCTCGCGCGGATTGAAAATGCTAACTTTAGCAATGCCGACCTAACGAATGCAATTATCTTTCAACCAATTTTTGACAAAACGATTTTTAAGGGCGCAAAAATGTTTAACGCCCGTGTGATTGGCACTTTAGGCAAAGTTGATATGAGTGGCATTGATGCACGTAATGGTCGCTTTGGTTTAGATGTTGGCAACCAGCCGATGGGTCAAATGAAGTTTGATTCGGTTGGCGGTAATTTTGAAGGTGCGAATTTTGAAGGTGCTGATTTAAATATAGCGGCGTTTACCTTTGGTAATCTACGTGGTGCAAACTTACGAAATACGAATTTATACCGTGCAGATTTGGTTTCTGCTGACTTAACTGGTGCAGATCTAACAGGCGCTGATTTAACTGATGCCGATGTGGACAATGCCAACTTTAAAGAGGCAAAAGGCTTAAGTTCAGTCAAAGGCTTTAGCAGCGTAAAAGGCCAATGCAACAACTGCGTTGTTAGTGCTGAATAAGCTGAAGCTGTCAATGGCACAGACCCAAAAGGGCCTGGCTGTACGATGTAACTAAAACAATGTAACTAAAAGCAATGCAACCAAATATCAGTTGTTAGCTTTTAGCCAATTGCGTTAAAGCGGCGCGGTCCAGTATGTCCACTTGACCGCGACCCAGAGCAACCCACTTTTTTTGTTCCAAACGCTTCACTTGTCGGCTTATCACTTCGCGTGCTGTCCCCAATTCATCAGCAATTTGTTGATGCGTCCGTTGCACACAGTCAGAACCAGCCTCTAATAATAATTTCGCTAATCTGGCATCAATGCTATGAAAGGCGACTTCATCTAACAATACAATTAAATCACTAATTAATACTCCGTAATTCGTCATCACAAAAGTACGGAACACTTTCGAATCAATCATCAGTTGATTAAACGCAGCAGAAGGAACAATCACATCTTTAATTGCCTCCTCTACGACCGTAGAGGCTGGATATTCACTATTGCCCAATAAACAAGTCGTGGTAATCACACATGTTTCACCTGCATTCACGCGGTAGAGTAAAATCTCACGGCCACTGGCTGACATTTTAAATACGCGCGACTGTCCTGCTAGGCGCATGACGTAAGCGCCACAAGGGCCACCCTCTCGATAGCCAACCGTACCAACTGACGCTTCGACAATCCGTGCGTTATTTAAGAGCAATGCCTTAGCAGTACTTTCTAGCCCAGCCAAATCAGGAAAGGCACTTAGCCAATCCAAGTCTTTTACTTTCGTTTGCATCTCTGACCCCCCTCAATATTAGGCTTTATCAATTTTTTTACGCATTTAAATACGTTTGTTTTTAGTCTTGAAACAATTGTAACGCTAAAATCTATAACGCGACATTAACCCTGCAAAGCAGTTGTCTCATCAACTCCACATTTGCGATTCGCTGTTACAGCCACATCAATCATTTTTGGGTTAGGTAAATTCAGCGCTGCCATCGTTGCTATAAAACCCTCGCGTGATTGTTTGGCTAACCTTGAATTAATCAACTTCTCTTGTGCAACATTACTCACCCGCCGTCCTTGGTAGTCATGTCCTGGGTAAATCAATGTTTCACTAGGCAATGTAAAAATACGCTGTGTAATACTGTCAAACAAAACGCCTGCATCACCACCTTGAAAATCGGTTCGACCGCAACCGTTGATTAACAAAGCATCGCCTGTGAATAATTTATCTTGCCATAAATACGACAAACTGCCTGCGGTATGCCCAGGCGTTGCAATCACCTTTATGCCCTCTTGCCCAAATGTGATCTCATCACCATCATTTAGTTGCCAGTCAGCACTATCAGCCCTACATTGCTCACTAACAGCCGTTTGTACGCCCAATACTTTTCTCAATTGCCCACTCGCAGTAATGTGGTCTGCATGCAAATGTGTTTCTAAAGCATATTTTAATTGAATATTCAGCTGCTTACTTAATGCAATGTAATCATCGAGGTGATGATCAACAGGGTCAATAATGGCCGCTTGCCTACTCTCATCATCAATTAACACATACGTTAAAGTGGAAGAAATTTCATCATATAACTGCTTAAACATGGTCATCTCCTGCTACTCATTAAAATATTGGTTGAATAACATTATATAATAATGTATATTATACATTATATAATACAAATTATCTATTTGTGCCGCTGATGACAAAACCAAACAATATTGAAGTGCTCCGTGAGTCCGCAGATTTAGCCACTGCTTTGATGAAGGTGCTGGCCAACCCCGACAGGCTATTGTTGCTCTGCCAGTTATCTCAAGGGGAAAAATCTGTTGGTGAGTTAGATGTTCTGACAGGCATTCAACAACCAACACTCTCGCAACAATTAACCGTATTACGCGAAAACAAAGTCGTAGAAACCAGACGCGAAGGTAAAAATATTTACTACAGCGTCACGAGCAAACCCGCGCTCGCCATTATCAATGTACTGGCTGAGCAACTTTGCAAACTAAACCAATAAAAGGAAATAACATGTCTTTGACCATTACCAAACATTCGGAAGCATTCAGTAGCACACAACAAATCAGCCCTGAAGATATGGCAGAAATCGTAGCATTGGGTTTTAAAACCGTGATTAATGCACGCCCAGATAACGAAGGCGGTAGCGACCAGCCTTCAAGCAGCAGCATTCATTTAGCGGCAGAAAAAGTAGGCTTACATTACGTCCACATTCCTGTTGCACCCAACAACATCCAACCAACCGATATTGAAGCTTGTGCTAATTTTGTCGCAGATGCGCCAACGCCTATACTAGGCTTCTGCAAGTCTGGCATGCGTGCGACGAGCTTGCATAAATCAGCTCAACAGACCATCAACCCGAACGCAAGTACTAACAAACAAAACTGGCTAATGAGCAAGCTAAGTTATTTTTTTAAAAACAAATGCTTAATAACTAAATTGTGTCGAAAATTAACGGCTAAATAACAAAAAAACCACATGCCAGAAATAGAAATAATTAGCGCTTGTCTAGGCCTGTTCATCGGCTTGGCCTTGGCACTAACAGGGGCAGGTGGCGCCACATTATCCATCCCCCTCCTTGTTTTTGCCTTTGACCTCAGTGTGTATCAAGCCGGGCCGATTGCCCTGCTCGCTGTTTTTACAGCCTCCAGCATCGGTGCATTACAAGGCCTGCACAAAGGAACTGTACGCTATAAATCCACCATATTAATTGCGGCCATTGGCATGCTACTCGCACCATTAGGCGTTAAGTTAGCGCAAAACACCCCAAACCAATTATTAAGCATTGGCCTTGTAGGAATTTTGCTTTTTATTGGCATACTTAGTTGGTATCAAGCGGGACAACACAGTATAGACAATAGTCATTCATCTCCACCCGCTTGCATAGTTAACCCTGCCACTTCTCAATTATTCTGGACAGCCTCTTGCACCAAACGACTCATCGGCACAGGCGCTATCGCAGGGTTTTTATCTGGATTGCTAGGGGTTGGTGGCGGCTTTGTCATCGTGCCCAGCTTAAACAAAGTCAGCAACTTCAATCCAGCAATGGTAGTTACTACAACACTCGCAACCATTGCCTTAATCAGCGCAAGTAGTATCAGCAGCCATATACACGCCAATACGATTGATTGGCGTATCGCCATCCCTTTTGCCGCAGGAACAACGTTAGCCATGTTAGTTGCAACTGAAATGCTAACAAACAAGATACCAAAACAGATAAGCGAAAAAGTATTTTCGCTACTCTGCCTCGTTGCAGCCATCCACCTAGCAATCAGCACAGCAAGCTAAGACACCTCCCGCAGAAAGTCCACATTAAAATAGTATCAATTAACGTCATTAACATCACTTAGCAGAAAGTTAACTGATTTTAAGGTAACTTAGCTACCAATAAAAACTAAAAGCCAACACAATCCACATCAACCCACTTCTTCCGATGTGGTTTCTAACGCATACGTGACCATGTTTTAACTTGACCAAAAAGCTGAATAAAGAGAAACTGTCATATTTATACGTTCAACTCTATTCACGTTTAGTTGTGCTGCATCTCAAAAAGATTATAAGCGCACTACTGCAACACGGAGAAACCTCAAAGCATGGCAACAAACTCACAAACGGGCTTGACTGAAACAGACCCACAAGAAACCCAAGAATGGCTAGACGCTCTATCCTCTGTTATTGAGAACGAAGGCCCAGAGCGCGCCCACTTTTTGTTAGAGTCGATGATTGATCAAGCGCGACGTTCAGGCACTAGTTTGCCTTATAACGCCACAACCGCTTACGTCAACACCATTCCTACTCATTTACAAGCGAAGATGCCAGGCGACTCTGGTATGGAACGCCGTATTCGTGCACTCATTCGCTGGAATGCGATTATGACGGTGCTACGTGCTAACGAAAAATCACCAGGTGTTGGTGGTCATATTGCAAGCTTCCAATCAGCGGCAACTTTATATGATGTTGGCTTCAATCACTTTTTTCGCGCAGCGAATGAAGACTTTGGTGGCGATTGCATTTACTTCCAAGGTCACTCTTCACCGGGCGTTTACGCACGTGCTTTCTTAGAAGGCCGCTTTACCGAAGAACAAATGGATAACTTCCGTCAAGAAACGGGCGGCAACGGCTTGTCGAGCTACCCTCACCCATGGTTAATGCCTGATTTCTGGCAATTCCCAACAGTGTCAATGGGTATTGGCCCTTTAGCTGGCATTTACCAAGCACGGTTCTTGAAATACCTACACGACCGCGGCATTGTTGATACTAGCGATCGCAAAGTTTGGGTATTCTGTGGTGATGGCGAGATGGATGAGCCTGAGTCACAAGGCGCGATTTCACTAGCGGCTCGCGAAAACTTAGATAACCTTATTTTCGTGATTAATTGTAACTTACAGCGCCTTGATGGCCCTGTGCGTGGTAACGGTAAAATCATCCAAGAACTAGAATCAAACTTCCGCGGTGCTGGTTGGAATGCATTGAAAGTGGTTTGGGGTTCTTATTGGGATCCATTACTAGCCATGGACAAAGATGGCTTACTGAAAAAACGCATGCTTGAATGTGTGGATGGCGAGTATCAGAACTTTAAACAAAAAGGTGGTGCGTACACACGTGAGCACTTCTTTGGTAAATACCCAGAGCTAAAAGAAATGGTCGCAGCGATGTCTGATGATGACATCTGGCGTTTAAACCGTGGCGGCCACGATCCTCACAAAGTTTATGCAGCGTACAACTCTGCGGTGAACCACAAAGGTCAGCCAACGGTTATTTTAGCGAAAACAGTTAAAGGTTACGGCATGGGTGATGCTGGTGAAGGTCAAAACACGACTCACCAACAGAAGAGTATGGATATCGAATCGCTGAAAAAATTCCGTGATCGCTTTGACTTACCATTAACAGATGAGCAAGTAGAAAACCTTTCTTACTACAAGCCAGATGCAGACAGCCCAGAAATGAAATACATGGCTGAGCGTAACGCTGCCATGGGTGGTCATGTGCCAGCACGTAGAAGAAAAGGTAACGAATTAACGGTACCGAAACTAGCTGCTTTCGAGGGCACCATGAAAGCAACAGGTGATCGTGAGATTTCAACCACGATGGCATTCGTGCGTATCCTTTCTACACTATTACGCGATAAAGAAGTCGGCAAATATGTCGTGCCTATCGTGCCAGATGAAGCACGCACTTTTGGTATGGAAGGTATGTTCCGTCAATTGGGCATCTACTCTTCTATCGGCCAATTGTATGAGCCACAAGATTCTGAGCAAATGATGTATTACAAAGAAATGAAGACGGGTCAGATTCTAGAAGAAGGGATTAACGAAGCTGGTGCATTCTCTAGCTGGATGGCTGCGGCAACGTCATATAGTGTCACTGGTACGCAAATGATTCCGTTCTACATCTACTATTCAATGTTTGGCTTCCAACGTATTGGTGACTTTGCATGGGCAGCTGGCGATAGCCGTGCTCGCGGCTTCTTACTCGGCGCGACTGCTGGTAGAACAACGTTGAACGGTGAAGGCTTGCAACATGAAGATGGCCATAGCCACTTGATGTCAGCGATGATTCCTAATTGTGTTTCATACGACCCTACGTTTTCTTACGAATTGACCGTCATCATTCAAGAAGGCTTACGACGCATGAATCAAAATCAAGAGGATGTGTATTACTACATCACCTTGATGAATGAAAACTACAGCCACCCAGAAATTCCTAAAGGCGCTGAAGAAGGCATCCTTAAAGGCATGTACAGCTTTAGCAAATCTCAAGCCAAAGGTGAAAAAGTACAGCTGATGGGTAGCGGTGTGATTTTGCGTGAAGTGATTGCTGCTGCTGAAATGCTGGACAAAGACTGGGGTATCTCTGCTGATGTTTGGAGCGTACCGAGCTTTACAGAGCTACGTCGCGAAGGCATCGATTGTGAACGCTGGAATCTATTGAATCCAGGCAAAAAGAAACGTGTGAGTTATGTGGCAGAATGCTTGAAAGATACTGAAGGTCCAGTCGTTGTTTCTACTGACTATATGAGAAGCTTCGCTGAGCAAATTCAACGCTTTGTACCAAATAAATTTGTTGCACTAGGCACTGATGGTTACGGTCGTTCAGACAGTCGTGAAGCACTACGTGACTTCTTCGAAATCGATAGAAACTACATCGTTCTAACTGCATTAACTGCATTAAGTGAAGAAGGTAAAGTGCCAGTGGCTAAATTGGCTGAAGCAGTGAAAAAATACAAGCTTAATCCAAACAAACCAAACCCAGCGACGATTTAGTCACTGGCTCGGAGTAAACAAATGAGTGTAAAAGATATTTTTGTACCTGATATTGGCGATTTTGATTCCGTCGATATTATTGATGTTCTAGTCTCACCTGGCGATATCATTGCCGTTGATGATTCGTTAGTGACAGTTGAGTCTGACAAAGCTTCTATGGACATTCCCGCTTCTGAAGCAGGTGTCGTAAAAGAAGTAAAAGTGAAAGTAGGCGACCAAATTGCAGAAGGTCATTTACTGATTACACTTGAAGTGGATACCGCGACTGAACCTGCGCCAGCAGAAGTGCCTACTAAGGCAGTAGAACCAGTGAAAGAAGAAGCACCGAAAGTTGCTATTCCAGAGCCAACACGCCCTGCGCCAGAACCACCAAAACAAGTACAACCAGCAGCTAAACCTGCTCCGGTAGGCGCACATATCGATACTAATCGAGAAGTGAAATCACATGCGAGTCCATCGATTCGCAAGTTTGCCCGCGAGTTAGGTGTTGACCTTAAATTGGTTCAGGGTTCAGGTAAAAAGAACCGCATCCTACAAAACGATGTGCAAAACTTTGTCAAGGGCGAGCTTGCTAAACCACGTTCTGACAGCATGGCTTCAGGTGGTAATGCATTAAGTACGTTAGCCATGCCAGTGATTGACTTCACTAAGTTTGGTGATATTCAAACTAAACCGCTTTCACGTATTAAAAAATTATCAGGGGCAAACTTGCACCGTAACTGGGTAACAGCACCACACGTTACGCAGTTTGATGATGCAGACATTACGGATTTAGAAGCATTCCGTAAAGACATGAAAGCGGAAGCTGAAAAACGTGGCGTCAAACTCACATTATTAGCTTTCTTAATCAAAGCGTCAGTGAATGCACTAAAAGCCTATCCAAACTTCAACGCATCACTCTCAGTTGATGGTGATACGTTAATAATGAAAAACTACTACAACGTAGGTTTTGCATGTGACACACCAGACGGGTTAGTCGTCCCAGTGGTAAAAGATGTACAAAATAAAGACGTACTCGCCATTGCAGCCGACTTAATGGACCTGTCTGGCAAAGCGCGTGAACGTAAATTAAAAGTAGAAGAGATGCAAGGTGGCTGCTTTACCATTTCTAGCCTAGGCGGCATCGGCGGAACGCAATTTACACCAATCATTAACTGCCCAGAAGTCGGCATTCTAGGTGTGTCGCGTGCCAGCATAAAACCCATCTACAACAAAGCAACTGGTGAGTTCGAGCCGCGTTTGATGTTGCCAATGTCACTGTCTTACGACCACCGTGTGGTTGATGGCGCTGATGGCGCTCGCTTTACTAGCCATATGCGCATGATGCTTTCCGATGTACGTCGTTTGTTGCTGTAACAGGATTGTTGAATATGAGTAATTTAATAGAAGTATTAGTGCCAGATATTGGTGATTTTGATTCAGTAGACATCATTGAAGTCTTAGTGAACGTTGGCGACAGTATTGAAGTCGATGATTCACTGGTCACGGTTGAGTCTGACAAAGCCTCTATGGATATTCCTTCTTCACACGCAGGCGTTGTGAAAGAGATCAAAGTCAGCCTCGGCGATAAAATTGCCCAAGGCAATTTGCTATTAATGATTGAAGCCGCGGCAAACGCGGCAGCGGAACCAGCCAAAGCTGAAGCGCCAAAAGCAGAACCTGCTAAAGAGGCTCATGCTGCTGCGCCAGCACCAACCACTGCAAGGCCAACAGGCGATAATGACACCGACATACAGGTCGTCGTTCTAGGTTCAGGCCCTGGTGGCTACACAGCCGCTTTCCGCGCAGCTGACTTAGGTTTAAAAGTGGTCTTAATTGAACGCTATTCCACACTAGGCGGCGTTTGCTTAAACGTAGGCTGCATCCCATCAAAAGCCTTATTACACATGGCTAAAGTGATTACAGAGGCTGAAGAAACTGAAACGCACGGCTTAAGCTTCGGCAAACCGAATATTGATTTAGACAAGCTCCGTAAATGGAAGTCTGATGATGTGGTTGGTAAACTCACTGGTGGTTTAGCGCAAATGGCTAAAGGCCGTGGTGTGACGGTTGTGAATGGCGTTGGTAGCTTTACTGGCGCTAATCAAATGACTGTAACAGCAGAAGATGGCAAGACCACTAAAATCGGTTTTGAAAATGCAATTATCGCAGCAGGTTCACAAGCGACTAAATTCCCTGGCCTAGATGAAGCCACAGCGAATGATCTACGCATCATGGACTCGACTGGCGCATTAGCACTAGAAGATATTCCAAAAAGCATGTTGGTCATCGGTGGCGGTATTATCGGCCTAGAAATGGGGACGGTTTACGATGCTATGGGTACTAAAGTGAGTGTTGTTGAATTCATGGATAGCTTGATCACTGGTTGCGACCGTGACTTAGTTCGCCCATTACAAAAACGCATGAGCAAGCGCTTTGAAAGCATTATGCTTTCAACTAAAGTGGCTAGCATGGCAGCTAAAAAAGATGGCATTCATGTCAGTTTTGAAGGCGAAAATGCACCTGAAGGCACCGTCGTCTATGACCGCGTATTAGTTTCAATTGGACGTCGTCCTAATGGTAAAAACATTGGCGCAGAAAATGCTGGCGTTGCTGTTAATGACTACGGCTTTATTGACGTAGACAAACAACAGCGAACCAACGTACCGCATATCTTTGCGATTGGCGACATTGTCGGCCAACCAATGCTCGCGCATAAAGCCACACACGAAGCAAAAGTAGCCGCCGAAGTGATTGCAGGCCACAAAGTAGAATTTGTGGCTAGTGTGATTCCTAGCGTAGCTTATACCGATCCTGAAATCGCATGGGTTGGTGTGACCGAAACTGAAGCTAAAGAAAAAGGCATGGATGTAGATAAAGCTTCATTCCCTTGGGCTGCGAGTGGCCGTGCAATTGCAGTTGCACGGACAGAAGGCGCGACTAAACTCATTTTTGATAAAACAACACATCGTTTGATTGGTGCAGGTATTGTTGGGGTGAATGCAGGTGAATTACTGGCTGAAGCTTGCCTAGCAATCGAAATGGGCGCTGATGCGCATGATTTAGGCTTAACAATTCATGCGCACCCTACCCTTTCAGAAACCATCTGCTTTGCCGCAGAGCTGAAAGAAGGCACTATTACCGATATGATGCCGCCGAAGAAACGCTAAGGATTATTTAAAAATCAAGATGTAGTTCAATATCAGTAATAAAAAAGCCAGCAATTAGCTGGCTTTTTTATTACTCTATTTCACCTCTTAAACATTCGGTTTACCGACAAGCAACTGGCGTGACTTCAGATCCAACAAACTCAGGTCGAATTTTATACAGTTCTACAGCAGATTCTGCGCTAACTGATTTAGCCACCAAACTACTGGTTGCATTCCCTTGATTACGTAGCGACTTCACTGCATGGTTGACGCCTTTAGCTCTCAAGTTTTTTAATAAGTTATTGGCTAATGGCTCTTCACTAAACAAGCCGAATGATATTGCATTGCGCCATTTTGAATCTTGCACAATATATAACTCATCCACACCTAACTTTTTAATTTCCTCTACCTTGGCTTGTGCTTTCTCAGTCGTAGCTAGTGGCGGATAGTAAATCCAGAAACGTCTCTCTTGCTTAACACCGCTTTCTTGCACCACGTCAGCCTCCAAGCCTAGACGTGCCATCACCTCTTGAGCAGCCGCTAAGTTAGCGTCCGTAAAGCCACCCCATTTATAACAATAATTCAATGGCCTAGCTGATAATTTTTTTTTCTCAAGGCTACCAAAATCCTCATCCATCAATAACTTTAACTTTCCTGGGTTGAGCTCTTTATAGGTGAGCGCTTTTTTAGGCAGCACCTTATCCATATTAAAATAAGCGAACAGTGCAACATTCACCAACACTAATAACAATATAAACATTCTCATTCTTGTTCTTTCTCCAATAATGCCAAGCCTTGTAGTACTAAATCCTCAGCAATCACAACACGTTTTACATGGATTCTTAACGCATGTGCAATTTTAACAGCATCACCGCCAGTAATCACTACTTTAGGGAGGAAAGCACAATGTTTTTCCAATTGCTTAACCTGTAACAGTATCGTGCCCATTACCGCATTCATACACCCTGTTTGCATCGCATCGCCTGTATTAGTCGGAAATGTTGTCACAACACCTTTTGCAGCGGATGAAAGGTTAGCCGTATAGTCATCTAAAGCCTGCTGCATCGCATGTAAGCCTGGCATAATCGTGCCGCCAAGATAAACGCCTTTTTTTGATACAAGGCGATTTAATACCGTCAACTTAAATGGAGAATCAACAGCAATACTATCAATGGTAATCGCTGTACCCGCACTCACCACAACAGCTGGTTGCTGTAATTGATTCCATGTGGCGACAGCGGCTGCCCAGCGATCAACACCTAGCTTTGTACTATCATAACGATTAATCACATGACAAGCTTCACTTGTTACCTTCACGAAGGTCGCTGTCACATGCTTAGGGATGATGTCGAGCAATTTACCAGCCATGGCATCACCTGCCACATTCGCAATGATCACTTTTTCAGCTTCTGCCAATTGTTTTTTTAATGCTGATTGCGCAAGCATCTTGTTAGGCGTCATCTGCATCTCGCTTAAACGCCCATTACTGTTGAGGGCCGCCCATTTCGTGCGTGTATTACCTATATCAATCACAATCAACATGCTGGTTTAACGTGTCCTCAATTGATGCTTCTTAAAGAAATTTCACCTGCGGAAAAACGCTGCAAGCCTAACGCTGTTTCTACTAACAAAATACCATCTTCAGCAATGCCTGTCACCACACCCTCAACATCGCGCCCATCAGGCATTAACATACGGACTGACTGGTTATGATAAGCATGGTAGCTTAACCACTCATCTCGCACACCCATAAAGCCATGTTGTTCAAAATGGCGCAACACCTCGGCAAGGTGTTTTAACACTGTGCCCAATAAGATACTTTGATTCATACCAGTATGATTTACATCGACATGGCTAGCGTGTTTAATATCAGTGGCAGGTTGGTCGATACTTTCGAATACTTGCTTGGGCAAATCCACATTAATCCCAGCACCAATTACTGCGGCACTAGGCCCATCTAAATCACCGTGCAAATCAATCAAGATACCAGCCAATTTTTTACCGTCGACCAACACATCATTCGGCCACTTTAGTTTGGCAGACTTTATATCCAACTCATTCAATGCACGCATCAACGCTACACCGATGGCTAAACTCAAACCTGAAAGTGCCGCTGCGCCACAATCAAATCGCCACAGCAATGAAAATGTCAAACTCGCACCAAGGTGAGAAATCCACGTTCGGCCACGCCGCCCTCTTCCTCCTGTTTGAATATGCGCCACAGCACAACTTACATGTGGCGCACCTTTAGCCGCCGCTTGCATTAAATAAGTATTGGTTGAAGCCACTTCATCGAGCACTTCCACTTGAAACCATTCACGCTCTGCGCCAATCGCTTGCAATACGGCCTCTTTATCTAACCAATCAATTGGCTTCGGCAACTTGTAACCACGCCCACGGACGCTAAACACTTCAACACCCAAGTGCTGTGCATGTTGCACTGCATTCCAGATGGTTGCACGCGTCACGCCAAACTGCGTGGCTAAGGTTTCACCAGAGTGAAATTGACCATCGGCGAGCAGACGTAAAATAGGAAAAGTTAAGGTATTCATGAGCCAACTAAGTTTATCATAGGCTAGCGCCAGCACTGCCTAGCTAGTGTAAAATACGCCTAACTCAATTGTAAAAGTAGCATGGCAAAACAACATGGCAAAACAAAAAACACCACTACCTCCTGGCTCTAACTTTGTTCGCGGCATTATCGAGCGTGAATTAGCGGCCAATAAATTTTCTGAAAAGAAATGGGCAGGTAGCCCAGGTGATGCAGCGCATCAAGAAACAGGACAAGTCGATATCGCGAAAATTCGCACCCGCTTCCCGCCTGAGCCAAATGGCTACTTACACATTGGGCATGCCAAAAGTATCTTCATCAACTTTGGTCTAGCCAACGATTACGATGGGGTTTGTCATCTACGTTTTGACGATACCAACCCAGAAAAAGAAAGCCAAGAATACGTTGACAGTATCACTGAAATAGTAAGCTGGTTAGGTTTTAGCTGGGATAAAAATGGTCCAAATCAGGATGAGAACAACCTGTATTTTGCCTCTAACTATTTCGATGACATGTATCGTGCAGCAGAGTTGCTGATTGAAAACGGCCATGCTTATGTCGATTCGCAAACGGCTGAAGAAATGCGCGAAACCCGCGGCACCATGACAGAGCCGGGTACAAACTCACCGTTCCGCGACCGTACCGTTGAAGAAAATTTAACACTGTTCCGCGAAATGCGCGATGGCAAACACCCAGAGGGCAGCCACATTGTCCGCGCTAAAATCAATATGGCATCGCCGAACTTCAATCTACGCGACCCTGCGATTTACCGTATTCGCCATGTGCATCATCACAATACGGGCGACAAATGGTGCATCTACCCGATGTACACCTTCGCCCACCCGATTGAAGATGCGCTAGAACGCATTACCCACTCATTGTGTACATTAGAGTTTGAAGATCAACGCCCTTTCTACGATTGGCTGATGAAGAAGCTGGTCGAAACTGGCATGCTCAAACAACCAGTACCAAAACAAACCGAATTTGCACGTTTAAACCTCACTTACGTGGTGTTATCAAAACGTAAACTCATTCAATTAGTCGAAGAAAAACACGTCGCAGGCTGGGATGACCCACGCTTACCAACGCTAGCAGGCGCACGCCGCCGCGGTTACACACCAGCAGGCTTCAAACTCTTTACCGATAGAATCGGCGTTAGCAAAGCCGACTCATGGATAGAATACATCACCCTAGAAGACTGCATGCGCGAAGTGCTCAACCAAGATGTTGAACGCCGTATCGCCGTATTAGACCCAATTAAACTGGTGATTGATAACTACGAAGATGGTAAATCAGAAGACTGCTTCGCACCGAATCATCCGCTAAAAGATGAACTAGGCAAACGCACCGTACAACTGTCTAAAGAGCTGTGGATAGAACGCGAAGACTTTATGGAAGTCCCTGTCGAGAAATACTTCAGACTATTCCCAGGCAACATGGCTCGCCTACGTTATGGCTATGTCATTGAATGTACAGGCTGTGAAAAAGATGTAGACGGCAACGTCACCGTAGTCCATTGCAACTATCTACCAGACACCAAATCAGGCACAGACGGCTCAAACAGCGTCAAAGTCAAAGGCAATATCCATTGGATTAGCGCCAACCATGCATACGAAGCGGATATCCGCATGTACGATAGACTGTTTAAAACACAGTATCCGGGCAGCGGCGGTCGCGACTTCCTAGACGACATCAACCAAGACTCCATCCACACCATCACAGCACAACTAGAAGCCAGCTTGCAAGACGTGAGTGCAGGCGACACCTTCCAGTTTGAGCGTCATGGTTACTTTGTGGCAGATAGAGTGGATAGTGTTAAAGGTAAGCCGGTGTTTAATCGGACGGTTACGTTGCGGGATGCTTGGCAGAAGTAATAAAAAGTGACATGATAAACACTCACACATCGATGGGAAATGAAAAGTGAAAACATCAGAAATTATTTCCCAGCTAGCAAACGCCAACAGATGAGCGTGCATTGATTGCAGATAGCCTATTGCAATCATTAAACCCAACTCAACAAAGTACCGAGCAATCATGGGTGAAATTAGCGCAACAGCGTCTGACTGAAATCAGCACAGGCCAAGTGCAACCCGTTGCGGCTGAAACTGTTTTTGATCAAGTTAATAAACCCTTAGGTGCATGAAACTTAGCTCCCGCCCAGATGCTGTACTAGAGCTAGAAGACGCGATTTTTTATTACGAAGATTGTCAAAAAAGCCTAGAAAAACAGCTTAACCAAGAAATCAAATCCGCAGTTAAGCTGATCACCATGCATCCAGAAGCTTGGCAGCCATAGAAATGGGTAGCCGCCCAAAGAACAAAGGGAAACTCATCGTGGTGATTATTCCGTCCTGCGGTGAGTGTTATCTGTCGACGCCGTTATTTAGTCATCTTGAAGTGGAATAGCTCCACCCCCCCATAAAAGAAAAGAGAATTAGCTTTTAATCAGCTGAGCGTACTTGGCTCGTATTTTAGCCGCTTTAGGTGCAGCCACTGCCATGCAGTATGGATTGCTCGGATTCTTAGCAAAGTAATACTGGTGATAGTCTTCACCAGAATAAAATGTACCAGCGTCATTCACTTCAGTCACGATAGGTACATCGTAAACACCATCTTGGTTAAACTTGGCAATCATGCTTACGGTCACTGCTCGTTGCGCCTCATTTTGGCAAAACACCGCTGAGCGGTATTGTGTACCAATGTCATTGCCTTGACGGTTTGGCGTGGTTGGATCGTGTGCGACTAAGAACACTTCTAGTAAGCTTTCAAAACTAATCATCTCGGCATCAAAGGTAATACGCACCGCTTCTGCATGCCCTGTATCACCATTAGAAATGGTTTTATACGTTGGGTTTTCAGTGTGCCCACCAACGTAACCAGATTCGACTTTAATGACGCCTTTGAGCTGTGTGAAAACAGGTTCGGTGCACCAGAAGCATCCACCTGCCAAAATTGCAATTTGTTCGTTACTCATGATGCGTTTACCTTTAAAATTGAAACTACACTTTAGTCTGTATTATAAGTAATTCATTACAGTTATTCTACGCCACCTCTAAAAGAAAACCCACGTCATACAACTATGTCACTGAACGCTTTATACGTCGATTTCAACTCCTACTTCGCCTCTGTCGAACAGCAGCTAGTACCAGAACTGCGCGGCAAACCGGTTGGCGTGCTGCCTGTGATGGCAGAAACGACATGCTGCATTGCGGCGAGTTATGAGGCGAAAGCATTTGGCGTGGGCACTGGCACCAGTGTACGCGATGCACGTAAGTTGTGTAAAGACATAGTCTTTGTCGAGGCGTGCCCTCCTCTGTATGTAGAAATGCATCACAAGCTCATCGCCATTGTCGAAAGCTGTACCCCAGTAGAAGAAGTACGCTCGATTGATGAAATGGTGTGCAGTCTCACAGGTAGCCAACAAAAAACCGATAATGCACTCAAGCTAGCGGCTAAAATCAAACATGAGATGCACAAACAGTATCCGTATATCAAATGTTCAATTGGGATTGCACCGAATACATTCCTATCCAAAGTCGCCTCCAATATGCAAAAACCGGATGGTTGCATTGTCATTGAACAACATGAAGTGCCTGAAAAACTGTTTAGGCTTAAGTTGCGCGATTTAAACGGCGTAGGGCGCCAAATGGAAGCAAGGCTCAACCATTACAGGATTGCAACAGTAAAAGACCTCTACGCAGCCAATAAAGAACAACTACGCACGGCATGGGGCAGCGTCGAAGGCGAACGCATGTATGACAAGTTACGAGGCTTAGAACCCCACTATGTGAAGAATGCACGCAGCAACTTAGGCCACAGCCATGTCCTGCCGCCAGCGCAGCGCAATCTTGCTGGTGCGAAAGCGGTTTTACATCGCTTACTACAAAAAACCGCCATGCGCTTACGCAGTTACGAACTGCTCGCATCTAGTGTAAGCATTAAGGTGAAGTTTAGAGATCACCCCAGCTTCAATGCCTCCAGCCACATCTCACCAACAGACGACACCATCACACTCACCAGTGCGCTCGAAACCTTATGGAAGAAATATCCGAAACATCAAGATGCACCCATCTCTATCGGCGTTAACTTTACCGGCTTACTCCATGCTCAAGAAGTGGCGCAAGATTTTTTTATCGACAAGCCATCTGCCGCTCAACAAAAGCTCATTGCCGCATTAGATAAGCTCAATCTAAAATATGGCAAAAATACCGTGTATTTAGGCGGTGCACATGACGCGCTAAAAGATGCACCAATGCGGATTGCATTTAACCATATTCCAAGCTTGGTTATTGAAAGTGATGATTAATAAAAGAGTTTGTACTCGCAATTGCGATTGCTTATGATATAAAAGCCCATGGAAACTATCTCAATCTTAGTCGACGTACAAAACGTCTATTACACCACCAAATCCGCTTACAAACGCAACTTTGATTACAATCAGTTTTGGGCCAAAGTGACGCATGGCCGAGATGTTGTGAATGCCGTAGCTTATGCGGTTGATCGGGGTGATGAGAAGCAGCAGCAATTTCAAAATATCCTAAGGGCGATTGGGTTTCATGTGAAGTTAAAGCCATTTATTCAGCGTGCTGACGGCTCTGCTAAAGGTGATTGGGATGTGGGGATTACTTTAGATGCGATTGAGTTTGCGGCGCAAAGTGATACGGTAATTTTAGTCACGGGTGATGGTGACTTTGATTTGTTAGCGCAAAAGATGCGGGCGCAGTATGCATGTAAAGTTGAGGTGTATGGTGTGCCGAAACTGACTGCGGCTTCGCTCATCAATGCAGCGAATGTGTTTCACCCCATTGATAAGGATTTGTTGCTATAAAATCTTACGCTTTAACCACACCGGTAATCAGATAAAGCGTATAGCCAATATAAATCGCAGCCAAGAATGCGCCACCCCATCGGTTGATATTATGTTCGCCTAATGATTTACGCGTATAGCCCAGCACGAATAGCAATAAGGTCAGCCCTAGCATCACAACCCAATCACGGGTTAACACTTCTGTTGGAATTTGCATAGGATGAATAGCGCCCGCTACACCAACGACAGCCAAAGTATTAAACAAGTTTGATCCGATAACATTGCCTACTGCCAAATCGTGCTCCCCTTTACGTGCGGCGGCGATAGAGGCTGCTAGCTCTGGCAGTGATGTGCCAATCGCAATCACCGTTAAGCCAATAATTAAATCACTCACACCAAAGCCATGGGCAATATTAACGGCACCGACCACTAACATCCTTGAACTCACGACCAATAAGACTAATCCTGCAATCAGTAATAGCCATGCTTTAGTAGGATTAATGTCTTCTAACTCATCTTTAACATCCTTTATAAATACATCGCCATCAGGTGTTTGTTTGCGGCTCTGCAAGGTCATCCAAGTAAAAACACAGACTAAGACCACAAGCTCGACAATGCCTTCTATGCGGGTAATTTGACCATCATATAAGTGTGCAAAGGCTAAGAAGGTGACGCCTAATAAAACAGGGAGCTCTTTTCTCAACACTTGCGAACGGATCATCACAGGGCTAATTAAAGCCGTCACACCAAGAATCAATGCAATATTGGCAATATTAGAGCCATAAGCGTTGCCTAACGCGATACCAGGGTTGCCTTGTAAGGCAGATAAGACCGAGACGGACATCTCTGGCGCTGATGTACCAAAACCAACGACAATCATTCCAACCAGTAGCGTAGACATGCCAAGGCTACGCGCGACACCTGCGGCACCATCCACAAACATATCTGCACTCCATACGAGTATGGCAAGACCAATGACAATCATCATTATTGATAACAACATACTAATGCTTCTTTACTATATTAAAATCTTGATGGCTATTATAGGCTACCTAAGACATAGCCAAGCACTACGCCGATAATTAATGCGATGGTAATGCCTCGGTAGGTGAGCACATCTTTAGAGTAACCTCGCTTGATAGCAATGTAAGCGACCAAGTAACCAACGGCATTGAGCAGCCATATGAACGACATGGTGAGCACTTTAATCAATAGCGGGCCGATGATAGGCACCAAGGTAATCACGCCGAGTAGCCATGTAATTAAGCCTGTATAAAAGCCAGCCAAAACAGCACCAGCGGTCGCCAACCTCACGTCTACGTTGTATTGGTAAACTAAGAAAGCAGCCGCTCCGAATAAAATAAGTACGGGTAACATCACTTTCCACTTGCCGCGCATCGGCGGCTGAATGGCTTTGTTATCAAAGATCTGATTTTTAAGTGCCTTTTTCAACATCCAAACATTTTCCACAGCTGGGTATTGTCCTTTCAAACCATCTTCCAACGCTTGGCTCGATAGCAATGTAATATCATAAACTTTCTGATATTGTTGGTTTAGCTCTGGATTGCTAATGGAAAATGGCGGGCCTTGTTGTAGGCTTTGATCGTATGCTAATGTAATGAGTAGCTGTGTTGCATTGCCTGTGATGGCAATGAGATGCTGACTATAGCGTTGGCGCATTTCCCAAGGTAAAGCGATATACGCGGCTCTATCATAAACAACATCAATAGGGCCTAATAATGCTTTTGTGAGGTGAAAAATATCCCCAACGTAAATATCAATATCGTCTGCATTGTAATGAATAAGTGCGTCTTTCTGAGTAATGATGGGCGTTAAATTGAGCTCGGCAAAAAGTTGCTTAACAGCGATTTCGCTTAGTTCAACACCAACCACACGATGCCCACTTTCTAACAGCCAGTCAATATCCAGCGTTTTACCACATAGCGGCACAAACACGCGCCCCACTTTTGGTAAAGCTAATAGCGAAAAGTGATTCACCAATAAATGATTCGCTTCACTTTTGTGAAAACCAATCACATTATCTTCCCATTTTTTATGCCAAAAATCTGGTTCCATGAAACATCCTCTTTATTAAAAACAAAAGCCGCAATTGCGGCTTATGTTATTGGTACTAATCAATGTCGCTAATGAATTTGTATCGCGTTAACACTAGGCTCAGTCGTCATCGCTTCAACTGGTGGTGCAAAGTCAGTCAAGTTAATACCTTTAACTGCTGATTTGTACTCATCCATAGTTGGCGTACGGCCAAGTATCGCTGACAACACGACCACAGGGGTAGAAGCCAATAATGACTCGCCTTTTTTCTCGTTAGAGTCTTCTACAACACGGCCTTGGAAAAGGCGCGTTGATGTTGCCATCACAGTATCGCCTTTTTCAGCCTTTTCCTGATTACCCATACATAAGTTACAGCCTGGACGCTCAAGATACATCATGTTTTGATATTGGGTGCGGGCTTCTTGTTTAGGCGCTTCATCATCAAATTCAAAGCCTGAGTATTTAGTTAAAATATCCCAGTCGCCTTCTGCTTTAAGCTCATCAACGATATTGTAGGTTGGCGGCGCAATCACCAATGGCGCTTTAAATTCAACCTTACCGTTTTGGTCTTCAAGGTTTTGTAGCATTTGCGAGATGATTTTCATATCGCCTTTATGCACCATGCAAGAACCGACGAAAGCCAGATCAATGGCTTTTGTACCACCGTAGTAAGAAATCGGTCTGATGGTGTCATGCGTGTAGCGTTTAGAAACATCTTCGTTATAAACATCTGGGTCAGCAATCATTGGCTCATCAATTTGATCCAAGTCGATCACAACTTCAGCGGCATATTTGGCATTGTTATCTGGTGCCAGAGCCCGTTTTTCACCCGAGTTAATTTCTGCAATACGTTTGTCTGCCAAGTCAATCAGACCTTGCAGTGTTTGTATGGCATTGTCCATACCTTTATCAATCATGATCTGAATACGGCTTTTAGATAGTTGCAATGATGCAATTAAGGTCGCATCCTCAGAAATGCAGATAGAGGCTTTGGCTTTCATTTCAGCCGTCCAGTCGGTAAAGGTGAAGGCCTGGTCGGCTAATAATGTACCGATATGCACCTCAATCACACGACCTTGGAACACATTGTCACCAAAGGTTTTTAACATCTGTGATTGGGTCGCATGCACCACATCGCGGAAGTCCATGTAAGACTTCATCTCACCTTTAAACGTCACTTTGACAGATTCAGGAATCGGCATGGTCGCCTCACCTGTTGCTAACGCTAGCGCAACCGTACCAGAGTCCGCTCCGAAAGCGACTCCTTTTGACATTCTGGTATGCGAGTCGCCACCAATAATAATCGCCCAGTCATCAATCGTCAGGTCATTCAATACTTTGTGAATCACATCAGTTAATGGCGGATAAACACCTTTAGGGTCGCGAGCGGTAATCAAACCAAAGTCATTCATAAACTTCATTAGCCTTGGGATATTCGCTTGCGCTTTATTATCCCAAACAGATGCCGTATGACAGCCAGATTGATAAGCACCATCCACGGTTGGTGAAATAACGGTTGCCGCCATTGATTCTAATTCTTGCGAGGTCATTAAGCCTGTCGTGTCTTGTGAGCCAACAATGTTCACGCTCACACGCACATCAGAGCCTGCATGCAAAGGTGCATCAGAGTTAACGCCCACGGCATTTTTGTTGAAGATTTTTTCAACAGCAGTGAGACCTTGGTCTGCATTCGAGATTTCTTTAGCAGGTGCGTAAACAGATTGCAGTTTAACGCCTAAGGTTGTCGCAGCAAGTGTTTGTAGCTTTTTACCAAAGACAATGGCATAAGAGCTACCGGCTTTCATAAACTCCACTTTTTGTGGCGTAAAGGCTGAAGAAATATCAGCCAATTTTTTATTCCCGTTATAAAGTTTTTTCTCTTTCGTGTTGATGGTCAATACCGTGCCTGTATCGACTGAATAGGCCTGCTCTAAGACAGGGTCACCACCTCCATCTTTAACGGTATTACCTTGTGCATCGGTCTTTTTCACCCAGTTTTTCAAATCAAGACCAATACCACCCGTCACGTCAACAGTCGTCAAGAAGATAGGAGAAATACCATTTGTCCCCGCTACAACCGGTGCGAAGTTCACAAACGGCACATAAGGGCTCGCTGCCTCACCTGCCCACAATGCAACATTATTCACACCAGACATGCGCGACGAACCGACGCCCATCGTGCCTTTTTCAGCAATCAACATCACTTTTTTACCCGGATGTTGCGCCTTTAAATCCATGATTTCCTGCTGCGCTGCTGGCGAGATCATGCATTTTCCATGCAGTTCACGGTCAGAACGCGAGTGCGCTTGATTACCTGGAGAAAGCAAATCAGTCGAAATATCACCTTCGCCAGCAACATAAGTCACCACTTGAACTTCTTCTGGGATATCAGGTAATTTGGTGAAAAACTCGCCTTTGGCATAACTTTCTAAAATGGCTTTGGCAATCACATTGCCCGCTTTATAAGCAGTTTCTAGGCGCTCGGTATCAGCTTCGTATAAGAACACCTGCATTTTAAGTACATCTGCCGCAGGGTTTGCCACTGATTGGTCATCAGACAAAGCTAAGTCCAGCAACACATTAACAGAAGGCCCACCTTTCATATGTGATAACAGCTCAAACGCAAAGGTTGGCGTGATTTGTTCAACAGCAGATTTACCCTGAATAATATCTTTTAAAAATGCGGCTTTACCTGCTGCGGCACTCGTCGTACCAGGCAAGGTGTTATAGATAAAAAACTTGAGTGAATCTTCACGGTGTTCGTGCGCTGGCTCTTTAATCTGCGTAATGATTTCGGCCAATAACTCAGCGGTATCAATCGGCTTAGGATTTAAGCCTTTGCTTTTGCGGGCAGCTATTTCATCTAAGTATGCTTGATATAAACTCATTGCCACATCTCGATTTCAATGTTCACTTGGCTATTAGCAAAATGAACAGTTAGCAATGATGGTAAATTGTGTGCTTCGGGCGCTAATACATGGTCTTGATATACTTCAATCATAAGGTTTATTTCTTTTTCTACACTAAGTTTCTAAAATGGTTTTTCTAACGTTTCTATTCAATTAATTCTTTGGCAAATGATGTACCGCAACTTGTTGTATTGGCAGCTACTTCCCACCTATCTAGCAATGATTTTTGATAACCCGCTCCGTGTTTAAGCTCTAAAAAAGCACGCACTTCCGCTACATCTGCAAAGCCGTTATGATCGGTATCCATTTTGGAAATATTGTCTTCCACACTAGGACCAGCATACTTTCCATCAGCATCAGTTAAGTAATCCAGCATCTCAATAGCATGCCCGAACGATACGCTCATCAACAAAGCCAACAGCAACCATAGTTTCGCTAAATTATTCATGTTTTCACCTCAATTCATACTACCATTTCGACCGAGATTAATCTATTTGGTGCCTAATCAATGTGACCTTAGACACATTGCGCTTGATTCAATCAACTGGCTTAATATCAATGGTCTGTTGTGCAATCTTTTCTTTCCAAAATGCGGGCCCAGATTGATGCACTGACTCACCTGTTGCATTCACTGCAACTGTCACTGGCATATCCACCACATCAAACTCATAAATCGCTTCCATGCCTAAATCTGCAAACGCCAGCACTTTAGCCTGTTTAATCGCTTTGCTGACCAAATACGCAGCACCGCCAACAGCCATTAGATACACTGATTGATGGTTCGCTATTGAAGCCAATGTCGCGTCACCTCGCTCCGCCTTGCCGACTGAGCCTAACAAACCAGCATCTAGCATCATATCGCTATAGCTATCCATTCTGGTTGCTGTTGTCGGCCCAGCAGGGCCAACCGCTTCATCACCAACTGCATCAACAGGGCCAACATAGTAAATAAATCGATTATTAAAATCCACTGGCAACGTTTCACCCTTGGCAATCATATCTGCAATGCGTTTATGTGCAGCATCACGTCCTGTTAATAATTGCCCACTTAGCAATAAGGTCTGCCCAATTTGCCATGTTTGCGTTTCGGCTTTTGTGACCGTATTCAAATCCACTCGTTTTGCCTCTGCACTCGGCGCCCAATTCACCTTGGGGTAATCATCCAAACTTGGCGGTGTTAATGCAGCAACACCTGTGCCATCTAACGTAAATTCCACATGCCGAGTAGCCGCACAATTCGGAATAATTGCCACAGGTAAACTAGCGACATGGGTTGGGTAATCCATTATTTTCACATCCAATACGGTCGTTAATCCGCCCAATCCTTGTGCGCCTATACCTAAATTATTCACTTTTTCGTACAACTCCAGCCGCAACTCTTCAATACGGTTACTCGCACCTTTTTCTTTCAACACCTGTATATCAATCGGCTCCATTAACGATTCTTTTGCCATCAACATGGCTTTTTCTGCACTACCTCCGATACCGATACCCAACATTCCCGGAGGGCACCAGCCTGCACCCATCTGGGGCACAACGTCTAACACCCAATCCACGATGCTGTCATACGGATTGAGCATCGCGAATTTGGCTTTATTCTCAGAACCGCCACCTTTGGCAGCAATTTTGACTTCTACGCGATCACCTGCAACCAAGCTCACATGCACCACTGCTGGTGTATTATCACCTGTATTGACACGCTTTCCCGCAGGATTATTAACGATAGAGGCGCGTAATTTATTTTCTGGCAATAAGTAAGCGCGGCTCACACCCTCATTCACCATTTGCTCAATATCTAAGGTAGCATCCCATTGAACGTCCATACCTACTTTGACAAAAGCAACAACAATGCCAGTGTCTTGGCATATTGGTCGCTTACCTTCCGCACACATTCGCGAGTTGGTCAAAATCTGCGCAATCGCATCTTTTGCCGCTGTTGACTCTTCTCGCTCATAAGCATCACCCAAGGCATCAATATAGTCTTTAGGGTGATAGTAGGAAATGTATTGCAGTGCGTCTGCGATACTTTGAATAAAGTCTGATTGTTTAATTGTCGTCATCTTGAGGATTTTGCAGTCGCCATTTCAGGGTTAATGTCTTTACGCAAGATTTTACCATTTTTTGTACGTGGAAAATCGTTAGCCAAATAAACCGTTTTAGGCGATTTATACGCGGCTAAATGCTGTTTGCCATAAGCCTGCAATTCATCAGGTGTTGTTTTTGCTTCTGGTTTTAGAATCACATAAATGACCACTAGCAACTTGTCTTTTTCAATTTCCTCGCCAATGGCAGCACAATCTGCAACATCAGCGTGCCCTTTGTAAATGCGCTCAATTTCATAAGGCGAAACACGATAACCAAAGCTTTTAATAATGTCATCTTTTCGACCTAAAAACCAAATATAGCCTTCATCATCGTATTTTGCATAATCTCCTGTAAAGAAGTAGCCATCATGCTTATATTTAGCAGTCTCTTCTGGCATATTCCAGTAATTTAAGAAGATACCCGGATCTTCTAATGGCACACTAATCATTCCCTCAACACCTATTTCGACTTCTTCCAAGGTATCAGGATTAAGCAATTTAATATAGTGTCCGGGCTGTGGAAAGCCTGCCGATCCTGGCCGTATTGGTCGATATTGGCTTTGGCTTAAATAGTAGGAAAACTCACTCATACCTACAGCTTCATAAATATCTAACTGAAAACGCGATTTCCATTGACTTAACACCTCATCAGATAAGTGCTCACCAGCACTCATATAATGTCGCAAACTTGGAATATCGGCTTGAATCGCTTTGGTTTTTTGTAAAATTTGACGGTAAATAGTCGGTACGCCAATAAAAATAGTGGCTTGGTGTTTTTGAATGAGATTTAACCATGTCTCCGCGTTATTTTTACCTTCATACACAATAACTGTCTTACCTAAATACAGGGGATCCATCAAACCTGAACCTAGTACATACGTCCAATTAAATTTACCTGAATGTGCAATGCGGTCATGCGTTTTTGAATAATTAAACCAATAAGTCGATGCTGGTTGGCGGCCTAGTAAAGCCCTGTGTGCATGCAACACACCCTTTGGGTAACCGGTTGTTCCAGAGGTATAAACCAAGTAAGCAGGGTCTTCGGCTTTACTTTGATAATGATCATCAAAATCCGTCACCTTTGCTAAGCTTTCTGATAGGTTCAACACATTCAAACTGTCGTGCGTATTTTGATCTGGAGTTTCCTGTGCAACCTGAGAAAGTAAAATATGCGATAAATTAGGCGTATCTTTTAAATTACCTTCCATTTCATCTTGCATTTGAAACCAAGCTGCTGCATCAGTCACTAAGACACTAGCCCCAGAGTCTTTCGCTAAATAAGCGACCTCTTCTGCTGTTAATAACGTTGATGTTGGGACCGCTATTGCGCCCATTTTCATTGCTCCTAAAAAGGCAATTGGATAATCTAAGCTATTAGGCAACCTCACCAAAACACGTTCCCCAACCTTCACATTTAACTGTCGTAAAAGTTGTGCAAACTGATTCGTTTTATGGGACAGCTCAGCAAATGTAATTTGCGAAGTGCCAAGCACCTCATCTTCAACAATCATGGCAATATTATCGGCCTCTGGTGTGCCTAGGTGTCGATCACTACATGCTACGCCAATATTGAAGTGTGTAGGGATGTGCCAACTCCACTCTGGAAATTTTTCAAACATTATAAAAGTACTCCATATGGCCAGTTTTGTCTTACCACTTGCTCTGGAAGTTGTTCCAATACATGTACTGCAAACTCCATGTCTTCGGCTGTAAGTGAGCGCAACGCATGCGCACGCAACAAGGTTTGCAGTGCTTTTCCAAACATCGGTGGATCTAACATTTCGCCTTCAAACTTAATGGCACCACCATGTAGTGCATCCGCTTTTATCGCAGCCTTTAAAATCGCTACTTTTTGCTTAATATCAACAGGAGATGGAGTGTATGCTGTTTTACATAAATGAATGTGCCCTGGATGAATCACTTGCTTACCAGTCAGGCCCATTGCCGCTTCTTGACAGGCATGTTTGTATACGATGCGCGACTCATCATCACCATGTAAATCTAACCAGCGCCGCACATCTTGCGGCTCAAGATATTTCTCAGGCATGATGTCTACACCAATCAGCGTTTCCACACCGCCAATCACACCCTTACCTGCGATACGCGCTTCAAACATCAATTGGTTCATATAAAACTTAAGCTCTTCAATCCAGCCAACGGGTGTAATATGAATACCCATCGCTTTTGAAAAGTCATGAATACCAAACACAACATGCTTTACCGCACTGTATTGCATGAGTTCTGGTGCAATTTTGAGGGATTTTGGATGCTCAATAATAGGTTGAATCGTAATGTGGGGATTAATACTAAGCAACAAACTAGATAGGTCGCGCACTTCAGCAGCACCGTAGACTTCACCAGCTTTAGCAAGCATCACCACATCAACACAGTCTCCCATGTCTCGTACCAGCTGCATATCAAGCTCATATTCATCCGTACGGAAAGAGTTAACACGCAAAGCAATTGTTACCTGCGGATTAACTTTGCGCAGGGTTTTAAGTTCTTGGCGCAGTAAGTCACGACTCATTTCTTTTTGGCGACAACCATCTTCCAAATCAAAAATAAGTGTATGGGCGATCGTATAATGCGCATGCCTAACCATCCTAGCAGCGGCTTGCTCCATATCCTCATAAATACCTAAACTTGGGGAAAATTTTACAGGTGGATAATACAACTGAATGCCTGGCCAATAATCGCCTAAATTTGTATTACCCTTTCTTTTATTTTCACTCATAAAATACTCTCTCTAGTTATTGATTAATGAAGAACTTGCTCATTACTCAACCGTTTGTAAATGCTGCAACTTATCAACAATTGATTGCTGCAGTTTACTTTTTAAATGTAGGTTTTTCATGCTGAGCACATTCCAAAGATCTTTGTCCGTCATGGCCAACAATTCATCAAATGATTCCAACTCCGTTAATGTGAGTTCATTAAAATAAGTAGTAACAAATTTCTGTAAAACGATATCGATTTCCAGCATGCCTCGCCTACAACGCCAAGCCAGACGTCGTTGTTCAGCATCTTTAATACTTTCAGCGTTTAGCATGTTCAACCCAACTTAATGCCAAATATTTTTTTAGCTGGCTTATCTTCACCACGCTCTTTTGAGCGTTCGATTTTCAAATCTTTAATCGCAACAATCGCTGCATTAGGACTTAACTTTTTAGGGCAAACCTCAACGCAATTCATAATGTTATGACAACGATATAAACGATAAGGATCTTCTAGATTCTCTAAACGCTCAGCTTCTGCATGGTCTCTTGAATCAACAATAAATCGATAGGCTTGTAACAGTGCAGCAGGGCCAACAAACTTATCTGGATTCCACCAAAAGCTAGGGCATGAAGTCGTGCAAGCACCACACAGAATACATTCATACAAGCCATCCAACTTCGCCCTATCTTCTGGGCTTTGTAAGCGTTCAGTTTCTGGCAGAGGGTCGTCATTCTTAAGATATGGGTCAACCGAATTAAAATGTTTATAAAATTGCGTCATGTCGACCACAAGATCACGTATCACTGGCAAACCTGGTAATGGCCTGACGATTACTGGCTCCGTTAAATCTGCGATTCTAGCAATACAAGCCAACCCATTTTCACCATTAATATTCATCGCATCACTGCCACAAACACCTTCACGACAAGATTTACGCAAGCTCATCGAATCATCTTGATGCTTCACACGTAACAATGCATCCAATAGCATGTTATCGCCTTCTTGCAACTCGACTTCGTAATCTTGCATATAGGGTTTTTCATCAACATCAGGGTCAAACCGATAAATAGATAGTTTCATATCAGTAAACTCTCGCTTTGGGTTCAAATGACGCAACTGTGAGTGGTTGCAAGCGCACAGGCTTATAGCTGATTTTTTGACCATATTTATAATAAAGAGAATGGGTCAGCCAATTTTTATCATCGCGTGCTTCAAAGTCTTCCCGCGCATGTGCGCCGCGGCTTTCTGTGCGATTGTGTGCTGTATGCATTGTGGCTACTGCAACCTCAATCATATTGTCGAGTTCTAATGCCTCTACCAGAGCCGTATTAAACACTTTACTTTTATCGTTAATCACAAGGCTTTCTACTCGTTTAGCGATGGCATCAATTTCTGCCACACCTTTAGCTAACAAGTCTGGGAAGCGAAAGACACCACAATTACTTTGCATGGTTTTACGCATATCAACCCGTGTTTGCATCATATTTTCACCTTCAGCCTTATGGAAGCGATTCACTCTTTGCAAAGTCGCCTCACCAACGTCTTTTGGCAGCGGTTGATGCGTTTTATTGGTTTTAACAAATGCTGCAATATGGTTGCCAGCTTGTTTGCCGAACACCACTAAATCTAGCAACGAGTTAGATCCAAGTCGGTTAGCGCCATGCACCGATACACAAGCGCACTCGCCCACTGCATATAGCCCGTTCACAACCTTTTCACCATTGCCATCAGGTACCACGACTTGTCCATTAATATTGGTTGGCAAACCACCCATCATGTAATGCGCTGTTGGTACGACAGGAATAGGGTCTTTAACAGGGTCAACATTCGCAAATTTTTTCGCAATTTCTCGTATGCCAGGTAAACGCTGATCAATAATATCAGCGCCTAGATGGTCAAGTTTTAAATACACGGCGTCTTTATCTTTACCGACGCCTCGCCCCTCTTTAATTTCAGTAGCTGATGCGCGTGAAACGATGTCGCGACTAGCCAAATCCTTTGCGGTTGGCGCATAACGCTCCATAAAGCGCTCACCTTCGCTGTTAACCAAGTAACCACCTTCACCGCGCACTCCCTCCGTAACCAGTACGCCTGCATGCAATAGGCCAGTTGGGTGAAACTGCCAAAACTCCATGTCTTGCAACGGTATCCCAGCACGTGCTGCCATGCCCAAACCATCGCCAGTACACGCATATGCATTCGTACTCGCTTGAAAAATCCGCCCTGCGCCGCCCGTTGCTAGTAACGTTGTTTTTGCTTGGAAAATATGAATCTCACCTGTTTCAATTTGCAAGGCAAGCACACCGACCACATCACCCTCTGGATTGCGAATTAAATCTAAGGCATACCACTCCACAAAGAAGTTTGTTTTAGCTTTTACGTTACGCTGATATAGGGTATGCAACATGGCATGACCTGTCCGGTCAGCTACCGCACAGGTGCGTGAAATCTCTGATTCGCCGAAGTTTTTCGTCATACCACCAAATGGCCGCTGAAATATTTTACCGTTCTCTAAACGGTCAAAAGGCATCCCAAAATGCTCCAACTCAATAATGGCTTTTGCGGCATTTTTACACATGAATTCAATCGCATCTTGGTCGCCTAAAAAGTCCGAACCCTTAATGGTGTCATACATGTGCCAAATCCACTTATCTTCAGCCACATTGCCTAGCGATGCTGCAATACCGCCTTGTGCCGCCACGGTGTGTGAGCGTGTAGGAAACAACTTGGAAAGCACAGCCACTTCCGCACCAGATTCTGCCAACTCTAAAGCAGCACGCAATCCAGCGCCACCACCGCCGACAATAACGGTATCAAACTGATGTTGTTCTAATGCCATTTATAAACCCCAAAGAATAATTGAAAGCCAAACCTCATAGATCACCAGCAACAAATCAACCATGACTTGCAGATAGGTTCGTAAAGTTTGATTGAAAATGTAATCGCGCAACACATCCCTCACACCGATCCAAGCATGCACACTCAGGCAAATAAAAAATAAAAAAGTACTGATCCTAAATAGCAAACTACTGGCAAAATCAGACCATGCAGCATAGCCATCTGGACTAACTATCAATAAAGCAACAATAAGCAGCACACTGTAGACGGCCATTACGACTGCCGTTATCCGTTGCGACAACCATATACGCATGCCTGGATACTTGCTCGTTAACAATTCAATAATCATTTGCAGCCTTGTTTGGTAGCCAAATGTAAGGGGCTAAATACATATTAAAAAATGCTCCATGCAAACAACAAAACAGATAACCCAATCAGCACCAACACAACACGACCAGTCAATCGTGCCTTTTGTAGGCTACTCATCCAGTGAACGTCTTGCAGCAAATGACGAATACCCGCATAAAAGTGATGGAAAAAAGCCCAAGAACAAGCAATAAAAAATAGTTTAATCAGCCAATGGCTAAATAGCTGCTGCAACGCCAAGTAGCTAGCTTCGGATACAAACGACTGTTGAAATGCGATTAACATCAGAGGCAACAACAAAAATAAAATAATGCCTGCTGCCCGATGCATAATCGACACTACCGCATTAATGGGTAAGCGAATGGTGAATAAATCAAGGTTTTTAACAGGCCGTTTTCTTTGCATCATTCCGCTCCCGCTGCTTTCGCAACAGCACCTGCAACTTTGTCTAATAAACGCTTATCAAAAGGCTTGGGGATAATATAGTCTTTACCAAAGGCTAGTGCTTTCAAGTTATACGCTTTCAGAACATCGGCTGGCACAGGCTCACGTGCTAACTCACTCAACGCATAAGCTGCAGCCATTTTCATTTTTTCGGTAATTTTTGTCGCTTTTGCATCCAATGCACCTCTAAATAAATAGGGAAAGCACAAAGCGTTATTCACTTGGTTAGGGAAATCACTACGCCCTGTCGCCATCAAAACATCATCTCGAATACCATGCGCTACGTTAGGTAAAATTTCAGGATCGGGATTAGCTAAGGCAAAAATAATTGGATTCTTAGCCATTTCTTTTACCAACGCTGGGTTCAATGCATTTTTAGCTGATACGCCGATAAACACATCCGCTAGAGGCATGACATCTGCCAGTGTTTTTGAACCTGTTGACTGAATCGCCAACTCACGATTATTGTCATGTAATTCTTTACGATCAGTATCCAGCACACCCATTCTATCGACCATAGTGATGTTGGTTGCGCCCATTAGTTTGAGTAATTTCGCACATGAGCAACCAGCAGCACCTGCTCCTAAAAATACAATTTTTGCGGTTGGTAGCGTTTTCCCTTGTACTTCAAGTGCATTTAATAACGCGCCTGCAACAATCACTGCCGTGCCATGCTGATCATCATGAAATACAGGAATATCTAATCTTTTTTTCAATTCATTTTCAATATAAAAACAGTGTGGAGCGGCAATATCTTCTAAATTAATACCACCAAATGTGGGCGCGATATTGACCACTGTTTGAATAAACTCATCTGGCGTTTTCGCATTGATTTCAATATCAAACACATCAATACCCGAAAAATGCTTAAACAAAACGGCTTTACCTTCCATGACAGGCTTGCTAGCAAGCGGACCCATGTTTCCCAGACCCAAAACAGCAGTTCCGTCAGTAATCACTGCCACCAAATTACCTTTATTGGTATATTTATAGGCATTCTCTGGATTGTCATGAATCTCACGTACAGGTGCAGCGACGCCAGGTGTGTAGGCTAACGACAAATCATCTTGCGTCTCACAGGGCTTGCTAGATTCCACACTTAACTTCCCCGGTATCGGAAATTGGTGATAATCAAGCGCGCGTTTTTTTAAATCATCCATTGTTTAGCCTTTCGATTACCCTACTCAAGTTCACTCATATAATGATGGTCATCCGTCAAGCACAAACCTAAACGCCATTCCATTGGCTTATCCCCATACGTATATGAAACACGCTCAATACTTAACAGGGGTGCACCCAATTCCAGGTGCAGCGCCTCAGCCACCTCCGCAGAAGCCCCTATAGCAGTCAATCGTTCTTCCGCACGAATCATACGAACACCGTACTCCGTTTCATACATGCTATACATGGAGCCATTATTCTCTTCTATTCGCGCTGCATTCAGGCCCTTAAATGGCGCTGCAGGAATCGCAATATGATCGTAAATTAACGGCCTTCCAGAAAATGTTAACAACCGCTTTACTTCTATTAATGTAGAACCTGCTTTTATTTGCAAAATACCCGCCTTACGTGCATCTGCTTTTACTTTTTTATAGCCTACCTGCTCACTATTAAGCACCTCTTTTTGGCCGCTAGCTGCTGTTAGTCGCAAAAATCTTAACTTAACGCCTTCTTCATTATGTGTAGCAACATAAGTTCCTTTTCCTTGCCTTCGAATTAAAATATTTTCACTGGCCAGACTGTCAATTGCTTTACGGACCGTCCCTTGACTCACTTTATAACGGTCGGCCAAATCAATCTCACTAGGAATTACGTCGCCCGGACGCCACTCACCACCAATCAAGCTCTGCGTTAACAGTACTTTTATTTGCTCGTATAGCGGTCTGTAATTAGGTGAACTTATATCTACCATCACATTTTTATCCTTAATTTCATTATTAATGCCATTATTTTTTCAGGCAAAACTATTTAAACATAGCGAAATAAAATAGTCTAGTATTTTATATCTTATATAAGACATAAGATAAATGTTGACAGTTCAAGAAAGACCTCTATATAATCACTCCATCACTAACATTTTCTAACTGAGCATACTTATGGAATACTGCTTTCGCCCTCGTCGATCGGCACTATATGTACCAGGCTGCAATGAGCACTACTTAGATCGTGCACGCACGCTGCCTGCAGACTCTGTCATCCTAGACCTAGGTGATCCAATTTTAGTCGATGCAAAAATAGAGTCGCGCAATAATATCGTAGCCGCGATTAAACAAGGTGGTTATGGCTCCCGTGAGGTCGTTGTTCGTGTCAACAATTTAGATTCCATTTGGGGCCTTGATGACATTAAAGCGGTGGCTAACACTGGCGCAGATGCCATATTGTTCCCAAATGTAGAATCTGCTGCGCACGTACATGCAGCTTTAAAGGCACTAGATGATGCTGGCGGAAACCATATGCCAATCATGGTGATGATAGAAAGCCCAATTGCGGTACTCAATGCCAAGGAAATTGCTGCATCCAGTGATCGTATTATCTGCATGGTTATCGCAACATCCGATTTAATCACACAACTACATGCAAGAGTGACGCACGAACGAAGCGCTATTTTAACGGCACTGTCGTTAGTTATTCTAGCTGCGCGCGCTTATGGCCGCTGCGTCATTGATGGGATTAATAGTAATTTTAATGATATGCATTCGTTTGAGTACGCGTGCAGGCTGGGTCGCGACATGGGCTTTGATGGTAAGTCACTGGTACACCCAGCTCAAATCGCCTATAGCAATGATGCATACACGCCAAAACCAAGCGAAATAGAAGAGGCTCGTGAAATTATTGCCGCCTTGAAAGCTGCAAATGAGGATGGCAAAGGCACTGTTGTCGTTAAAAATAAATTAGTGGAACGTCACCACGTCAAAGCTGCTCAACGTTTATTAAAAAAGCATGACTTAATCGAAGATCTAGAAGAAGAGTATATCTAAATGAAAAGCCAAACGAAAATAAATGCAGGCCGTTTTTTTGAAGACTTCACTTTAGATGAAGTGATTCATCACGCAACGCCGCGTACGATTACAGCAGGTGATGCATCACTTTATATTGCACTCACTGGCGCCCGCAATCCTATCCATTGCAGCGCGCCATTTACGCATAGCTTGGGGTATCACACGACACCCATCGATGACTTATTAGCCTTCCACATCGCTTTTGGTAAAACAGTGCCCGACATTTCAATTAATGCGATTGCTAATTTAGGCTATGCCGATGCGCGCTTTTTAAAACCTGTTTTTGTTGGCGACACACTTCACACGTCCAGCCAAGTGATTGGATTGAAAGAAAATTCAAATGGTAAAAGTGGTGTTGTTTGGGTGCATTCAACCACAGTAAACCAACAAAATACCGAGGTGTTAAGTTGGGTTCGGTGGGTGATGGTTCACAAAAATGATGGAAGTGCACCTGCGCCTAAAACAGTGATACCCGACTTACCCGATAGCATTGCCGCCGATGATTTGTATATACCACCCTACTTTAAAGCGCATGACGAAATTAACGTAGCTACTGGCGGTCAATATTTCTGGGAAGACTATGAAGCAGGAGAGCGTATTAATCACGTTGCAGGTGCAACGATTAACCCTACAGATCACACACTAGCGACGCGACTATATCAAAATAATGCGTACTTACATTTCGATGACCATTTGATGAAAAAATCAAACTTTGGTCAACGCTTAGTCTATGGCGGCGTAGTGATTTCATTATGCCGCGCCTTGAGTTACGAAGGGCTAGAAAACGCACTCACCATCTTAGCCATTAATGCTGGCACACATGCCAGCCCTAGCTTTGCAGGTGACACAATTTATTGTGCCACAGAAGTCATTGAGCGACATGCTTTACCAAATCGTACGGATATGGGCGCTTTAAGACTGCGCATGATTGGTATTAAAAACATGTTACCAAGCGAGTTAACTGAATTTAAATCAGGATCAAAACACCACCCTAATGTGGTGCTAGACCTTGACTACACCGTGGCAATGCCGCGTAGAGGAAATTAAAATATGGTCCATCCTAATAAAGCTTTATTTGGTGGAGAAAAGCCTTTCCCACTCATCCCAGCCTGCGAGCATTTTGCAGGCAGTGAAAAGTTAATTTTAAAAGCACTTGCCTTGCAAGATAGCATTGGCCCTGTATTTGACATTACTTGTGATTGTGAAGATGGTGCAGCCAGTGGACAAGAGCGCGACCATGCTGAAATGATTGTGCGTGTATTAACGTCTGATGCCAACATCCATAGAATGGCAGGGGCGCGCATACATGACTACACGCACCCCGCTTGGAAACAAGATATTGATATATTGGTAGGTGGCGCAGGCAAGGTGTTAACTTACATCACCATTCCAAAATGCACCACCGCCAGCCAAGCGCAAGAGATGATTGGCTACATTCAACAAACAGCCATTTTTAGCGGGGTTGGCCGTGAAATCCCAATACACATCCTGGTTGAGACGCATGGCGCATTAAGGCAGGTACATGAAATTGCTGCGCTACCTTGGTTACAAGTCCTTGATTTTGGCTTAATGGACTTCGTGAGTGCGCATCATGGCGCCATACCGGCAAGTGCGATGCGTAGCCCTGGGCAATTCGAACACCGACTATTAGCTCGCGCAAAATCAGAAGTGGTTGCCGCTGCCTTAGCCAACGGTGTCGTCCCTACCCATAACGTGACGCTGGATTTGAAAAATGTAGAAACCACATTTAGTGACGCGGGCCGGGCTAGAAACGAATTTGGCTTTATGCGCATGTGGAGTATCTACCCAACACAAATTCAGGCGATTGTTGACGCGATGAAGCCTAACTTTGATGAAGTGTCTGATGCGGCCAATATTTTAATTGCAGCACAAGCCGCCAACTGGGGGCCTATCCAGTATGCGGGCGAACTGCATGACAGAGCGACATACCGTTATTTCTGGGAAATACTGCAAAAAGCAAAAGTGACAGGCGTCACCATTTCAGAAGAAGCAAACACCGCTTTTTTTAACGTATAAAGACCCATCAATATGACACAACAAATGACAGCAGGCGCCCGCTTTCGTGCGGCGTTAACGAGAGAAACTCCACTACAAATTATTGGGGCCATTAATGCTTACCACGCCATGCTTGCTGAGCAATCTGGCTTTAAAGCCATATACTTATCTGGTGGCGGAGTCGCAGCCGGCTCTTTAGGCGTCCCTGATTTAGGCATTTCAACGCTTGAAGATGTCTTAATTGATGTGCGTCGCATTACCGATGCTGTCGATACACCATTGCTGGTTGATATTGACACTGGGTTTGGCGGGGCTTTCAATATTGCACGTTCCATTAGAAGTATAGAAAAAGCAGGGGCAGCTGCCGTCCATATTGAAGACCAAGTGAGCGCAAAGCGCTGTGGTCACCGTCCGAATAAAGCAATTGTCACCTTAGAGGAAATGGTCGACCGCATTAAAGCAGCAGTAGATGCAAGGGCCAATGATGACTTTGTCATCATGGCACGTACGGATGCACTTGCCGTAGAAGGATTACAATCAGCAATAGACCGTGCAAGTGCTTGCGTTGAAGCGGGTGCCGATATGATTTTCCCCGAAGCAATCACTGAACTGGATATGTATAAACAATTTGTAGATGCTGTGAAAGCGCCTGTCTTAGCCAATATTACCGAATTTGGTTCAACCCCTTTATTTACGGTGAAAGAATTAGCCTCTGCTGACGTCAGCATGGTGCTATATCCACTTTCTGCTTTCCGCGCCATGAATGAAGCTGCGCTCAATGTCTACCAAGCCGTCAAAGCAGACGGCACGCAACAAAACGTACTTGACACCATGCAAACACGCATGGCCTTGTATGACCATTTAGGCTATCACGCGTTTGAGCAAAAACTAGACGCACTATACAAAAAGTAGGAGGATGAATATGGAGACCACTGCCGCAACCACAGAAGCACCTAAAAAGAAAAAAGGAGTCGCTTTAGCCGGCGTCAATGCTGGCACAACCGCTGTTTGTACAGTGGGTCATACTGGCAATGACCTGCACTATCGTGGATACGACATTATCGAACTAGCCAAGCAGGCTGCTTTTGAAGAAGTTGCCTACTTGCTGATTCACGGTGAACTACCTAATAAAAATCAATTAAATAATTATCATGCAAAGCTCAAAACACTACGCGCATTACCAGCTGCTTTAAAAACGGTACTTGAACAAATTCCCAAAGGCACACACCCGATGGATGTGATGCGGACAGGTTGCGCAATGCTCGGCACACTAGAACCAGAAGCGGAAGATCGCAATACAGATGCTGCCATCAATTTGGGTGATCGGCTAATCTCTAGCTTTGGCTCAATTTTATTATATTGGTACCACTTCAGCCACAATGGAAAGCGTGTTGAAGTAGAAACTGATGATGACAGTATTGCCGCACATTTCTTACATGTACTACATGGCAAAAACCCAAGCCAATTACACATAGATGCCATGAACACATCACTGGTTTTATATGCAGAGCATGAGTTTAATGCCAGTACATTTACCGCTCGTGTGGTCGCCGGCACGCTATCAGATATGTATAGCTGCATCACTGGTGCAATAGGTGCATTACGTGGCGCCAAGCATGGCGGGGCGAATGAAGCAGCAATGGAGATTGTTAGCCGCTATCAAAATATAGATGAAGCTGAGGCAGATATTTTAGCGCGAATGGCGCGCAAAGAAATCATTATCGGTTTTGGCCATCCCGTTTACACAATATCAGACCCAAGAAATGAATCAATTAAGGAAGTTAGTAGAAAATTAAGCGAAGATAATGGCAATATGTCGCTTTTTGACATCTCTTCCCGCATTGAAGAAACCATGTGGCGCGAGAAAAAAATGTTCCCTAATTTAGATTGGTACAGCGCCACTAGCTACCACATGATGGGCATCCCAACCAGCATGTTCACTCCAATATTTGTGATTTCCCGCACCACGGGCTGGGTTGCTCATGTGATTGAGCAACGGAAAGATAATAAAATTATTCGTCCGAATGCGGAGTATACGGGTCCAGAAAACAGACCTTACATCCCGTTAAATCAACGCTAAAGCAGCGATCTATCAAAGATAAAAAACCATCAGGGAAAAATATTATTATGTCTAGCCATATTTCAAATGTACGTCCAGCGCCCGATCAAGTCATTGTCAATATTGCAAATTATGTTGTCGATTATGAAATCCAATCAGAAGAAGCGTTTGATACCGCGCGCAATTGCTTGATGGATACATTGGGCTGCGGCTTTGAGGCACTTGACTACCCAGCCTGCAAAAAACTATTGGGCCCAGTCGTCCCTGGCACTGTGGTGCCAAATGGTTCAAAAGTGCCCGGTACTGATTATCAATTAGATCCAATCTTAGCTGCGTTTAATATCGGCGCCATGATTCGCTGGTTAGACTTTAATGACACATGGTTAGCGGCTGAATGGGGACATCCATCCGATAATCTAGGCGGCATTCTTGCGGTGGCAGACTACGTGTCTCGTCAAAACATAACTGAAGGTAAAGTACCACTCACCATTAAAGACGTGCTAACAGCCATGATTAAAGCACATGAAATTCAAGGGGTATTAGCGCTAGAAAATAGCTTTAATAAAGTCGGGCTAGATCATATTATTTTAGTCAAAATCGCCTCTACTGCTGTGGTGACCAAGCTATTAGGCGGTAATAAAGAAGATATTATCAATGCTGTTTCCAATGCATTTGTTGACGGACAAAGTCTACGCACTTACCGTCACTCCCCGAACACAGGCTCTCGCAAATCTTGGGCAGCAGGCGATGCGACAAGCCGCGCGGTAAGACTAGCATGGATGACCATGCAAGGTGAAATGGGCTACCCTTCGGCGCTTACTGCTAAGACATGGGGTTTTTATGATGTGCTATTTAAAGGTAAGGCTTTTGAGTTTCAGCGTCCATACGGCAGCTATGTGATGGAACAAGTGTTATTTAAAATCTCATTCCCAGCAGAGTTTCACGCACAAACCGCTGTGGAATGTGCTTTACAGTTAAATCAAGAAGTTGGCGACAAGCTACAAACCTTAGACCAAATTGCGCAAATAGATAAAATCGTAATGACGACACATGAGTCCGCCATTCGCATTATTGATAAAACTGGTCCGTTAGATAACCCAGCTGACCGGGACCATTGCCTCCAATATATGTCGGCAACTGGCTTACTAAAAGGCAACTTAACAGCACTTGATTATGAGGATGCTTCAGCTGCAGACCCTAGAATTGATGCCATTCGTGAAAAAATGATTTGTGTAGAGAAGGTGGAATACACTGCCGATTATCTCAATCCAGAAAAACGCTCAATAGCCAATGCCATTCAAATCTTCTTCACCGATGGAACAAGCTCTAGTCTGGTTGCCGTAGAATACCCAATCGGTCATCGTCGTCGTCGTGATGAAGGCATTCCTGAACTGGTGAAAAAATTCAAAACAAACTTAGCTAGGCGCTTTAACGAGCGCACACAAAAAGATGTATTGGCGCTATGTTTAGATCAAAAACAATTAGAAGCTACACCAGTACAACAATTTACGGATATGCTTGCCGTTAATTAAATCAATGATTACTACCACCTTCCACGAAGGTTGAAGTAACACTCTTAGCTTTATCAAATATACCTTCTATCCCAATAATTACTTTTCCATTTTTCATCTGGCTCATCATCTAATTCAACGGTAACTTGGCTACTATTAATCTCGTTACTGCCATCCTCATTGCCAATAGGCAATGAAGTCGTTTTACTTGGCTTATCTTTTACGCTTTCATCAAGCACTTTGTCTGTGAGGATGAGGGTACCCATCAATGCTTGTTCATTATTTTTACGGTCAACAAACGTAACCACACTAGCAAACTCTTTATAGACTTTAACCTCATTTGCACGTTTTAATTTCGAGCTAAACATTAAATCCATCAATTGATTACGATTTTTCGCTAGCACTGCACGACTGTTCTTCTCTTTTTGCATCATTCAACCCAGCTAAACCATGATTAAAAAATTAATGTGTCATAACTTAACAATCGGCACTCAAAATAAAAAGTTTAATCATCTCCCTCATTAACTTAATCGATAAAAGCTGCTTTCAGTGGGCGGTCTAGGGTAAAATATTGCTTTATTTTAACTCAACTGTTTTTATTCTATGGCTCTTACCAATTTAAATGCTCTTTCCCCGTTAGACGGTCGTTATCAAACTAAATTAGACGCACTACGCCCCTTCTTTAGTGAGTACGCCTTAATCAAATACCGTGCTTTGGTTGAAGTGGAATGGTTAAAAGCACTGAGTGCTGCTAAAGAACTTACTGAAATTGCACCATTTAGTGAGGATGCGATTGCAGAACTCAATGCGGCCATTGCTGAATTTAGCGAAGCAGATGCAGCTCAAGTCAAGGCGATTGAAAGCCGTACCAACCATGATGTGAAAGCGCTAGAGTACTGGCTGAAAGAAAAATTTATTGGCAACCCTGAAATCAAAAAAGTGAGTGAGTTCATTCACTTTGCCTGTACTTCAGAAGATATTAATAACCTATCACATGCACTCATGTTGAAATCTGCGCGTGACGGTGTAATGTCACCAAAATTAGACGAAGTGATTAGCCGTTTAACTGAGTTAGCACTTGAGTTTTCAGCGCAACCATTATTGTCTCGCACGCATGGTCAAACAGCCTCTCCAACCACAATGGGTAAAGAGCTGGCTAACGTGGCTTACCGTTTAAAACGTCAACAAAAACAATTAGCGAACAATGAAGTGTTAGGAAAAATCAACGGTGCAGTCGGTAACTTTAATGCGCACTTATCTGCATACCCAGATTTTGATTGGGAAAGCTTCGCCAAAAACTTTGTCGAAAGCTTGGGCTTAGATTACAACCCAATGACGATTCAGATTGAGCCGCATGACTATATGGCGGAAATCTATGACATTCTGGCACGTACTAACACAATCTTGATTGATATTAACCGCGACCTATGGGGCTACATATCAGTTGGTTACTTTAAACAAAAAGTAAAAGCAGGTGAAATTGGTTCTTCAACCATGCCACACAAAGTGAACCCAATTGACTTTGAAAACTCAGAAGGCAACTTAGGCATGGCAAACGCCATCTTGGGTCATCTTGCGGCAAAACTACCGATTTCACGCTGGCAACGTGATTTAACCGACAGCACCGTCTTACGCAATATGGGTGTTGGCTTGGGTTACACGCTACTCGGTTACGACTCTTGCTTACGTGGTTTAAACAAGCTAGAGATTAACAGCGCTAAGTTGGATGCCGATTTGAATAACAGCTGGGAAGTTTTAGCTGAACCGATTCAAACGGTGATGCGTCGCTATGGTATTGAAAATCCATACGAACAGTTGAAAGAGCTAACACGTGGTAAAGGCGGCATTAATAAGGCTTCTTTACATACGTTTGTCGAAACACTGGCGATTCCAGCTGAAGCCAAGCAAGCATTACTGGAGTTAACGCCAGAAAACTACATTGGCAAGGCGGTTGAATTGACAAAGAAACATAGCAGCTAGTCTTCATGGAAATACTGGTCCTATATTACTCACAAGGCGGTTCAGTGCGCGAATTAGCGCAACTGATTGCTCGTGGCATTGATAGTGTGCAAGGGTCTAAAGCACGGTTACGCACAGTACCAAAAGTATCCACTAATTGTGAAGCCAGCGAGCCAGACATTCCTGAGACTGGTGATGTTTATGTCGAGCTGTCTGATCTAGAAGAATGTGCTGGCTTAGCGCTAGGCAGCCCGACGCGCTTTGGCAATATGGCAGCGCCAATGAAATATTTTTTAGATGGCACTTCTGGCTTATGGCTAAAAGGTGCGCTTATCGGTAAGCCTGCGTGTGTGTTTACTTCTAGTGGTTCACTACATGGTGGTAACGAAAGCACTTTACTCACCATGATGTTACCGCTACTACACCATGGCATGACCATCCTCGGCATACCTTATAGTGAAGCCAGTTTAGTCACAACGCAATCAGGTGGCACACCCTATGGCGCTAGCCATATTGGGGGCGCAATGAATGACAAACCGATTAGCGAAGATGAGAAGAAGCTCTGCATCGCATTAGGTAAGCGTTTAGCGAAAACCGCATTGAAATTAAACGCTTGAGGCTCGCATAGACGCGTTTAATCATATGAATTTAAATCTTGAAGCGCAGCAGTTTTTATTCAGCACGCAAAAAGGTGTGCTCTCCACACATTCGGCCAAATTTGAAGGCTACCCTTTCGGCTCGGTAACGCCCTTTGTCTTGAATCATCAAGGTATGCCTGTGCTACTAATTAGCAGCTTAGCGCAGCATACCAAAAACATCATTCAAAACAGCAACGTTTCATTACTGGTCTTTACTAATGAAGATGACTTGCAAGCCAGTGCACGACTTACTTTACTGGCCAAGGCAGAGCAAACGGATAAAGATAACGCCTTAATGCGTGCCCGTTATTTGCGTTATATGCCGCTAGCAGAAACCTACTTTGATGCACATGATTTTACGTTTTACACCCTCTATATTACACAAGCGCGCTATATCGCTGGATTTGGTAAAATGGGCTGGGTTGAAGCCGTTGATATGCAAATTCAAACTTATCCACTGATGACAGAAGAACCAGATATTTTGACGCATATGAATCAAGATCACATTGAGAATTTAACGGCTTATTGTCTACATTACCATCAAGTCGCCTCGGCTTCAGTCGAAATGATCGGTATTGATAGCCTAGGCTTTGATGTACGCGTTTGGCACACAGCTGATCAATCAGACGAGCCAAAAACTTTACGATTTGCATTTGAAGAAGCCGTGACCACGGCGCAAGAGGCGCGGGCTGCCTTAGTACAAATGGCAAAAAAATGTCGAAGCTAGTTAAAAAACTACAACTGGGCGCATCCTTTAGCTTGATTGCGCTGACTCTCTTATGCTTAGCCTGGGAAATATTCCTCGCACCTTTAAACGAAAATGGCTCTTTGCTGTTTTTAAAAGCATTACCTTTACTAGCCCCACTCTTTGGTATTCTGAAGGGCAAACGCTACACTTACCAATGGGCAAGCATGCTTATTCTGCTTTACTTTATTGAAGGCGTTGTACGCACTTGGTCTGACCAAGGGCTTTCAGCCAAGTTAGCGGCGATAGAAATTGCACTCAGCGTGGCCTTCTTCACCTGTGCAATTTTTTACGCGCGCCATACGCGTAAAGCAAGCTAGTCACTTATAATAACGTTATGCATATTTTAATATCTAATGATGACGGCTATCTATCAGAAGGCATTGCCACACTGGCTGCCCACCTAAGTGAGATCGCTGATATTACCGTGGTCGCGCCAGAACGCAATCGTAGCGGCGCAAGCAACTCCCTCACCTTAGATAGGCCCTTATCAGTTAGAGAAGCAAGAAATGGTTTCTTCTACATTAACGGCACACCAACCGACTGCGTCCATATCGCTCTCACAGGTTTGATTGCCGAAATGCCTGACTTAGTCATTTCTGGTATTAATGATGGTGCCAATATGGGCGATGATACGATTTATAGCGGTACAGTTGCGGCGGCAACGGAAGGCTATTTACTTAACATTCCGTCCATCGCCATTTCCATGTCCCAACATGATGCAACACATTTTGAAACTGCGGCGAAAGTCGCTGTGGAACTAGTGCAGCATTACATCAAGAACCCTTTAAAGGGCGCTGTATTACTGAATGTGAATGTACCAGACGTGCCTTACACCGAGCTAAGAGGTCGCGTTGTGACGCGCTTAGGCAAACGACATAAAGCAGAACCAGTGATTCAAGAGCGCACACCACGTGGTGAAAAGATTTATTGGATCGGCGCAGCAGGTCAGCCCAATGATGGTGGTGAAGGGACAGATTTTTATGCTATTGCAAACCACCAAGTATCTATCACCCCTATTCATGCAGACTTAACGAAACATGAGCAACTTGACGCAATACAGAATTGGCTCAAATAATTAATGGCACTCAGTAATCTCAATAGAAAACCTGGTATTGGCATGACCTCATCACGGACACGTGATCGCATGTTAAACCGTTTACGTGAACAAGGCATTAAAGACGAAATAACGTTATCGGCGATGAGTGATATTCCGCGTCATATTTTCGTCGATGAAGCCTTATCCATCCGTGCTTATGAAGATGTTTCTTTGCCGATTGGTTATGGCCAAACCATTTCACAACCGTACATCGTTGCAAGAATGACAGAGGTTTTGCGTGATGGCTCGCCGTTAAATAAAGTACTTGAAGTCGGTACTGGTTGCGGCTATCAAACCGCTATTTTATCGCGTATTGCTAAAGAAGTCTTATCCGTTGAGCGGATACGCCCATTGGTATTAAAAGCGCGTGACAACTTACGTACGCTTAAATGTATCAATGTAAAACTCGACCATGCGGATGGTAGTAATGGCTTAGAAGACTACGCACCATTTGATGGCATTATCGTTACCGCTGCAGCGAGCCATATACCAGAAGACCTACTCGCTCAATTAGCCGAAGGTGGCAGAATGGTGATTCCAGTTGGATCAGATACACAAACTTTGTATTTGATAGAGCGACACCATGGTGAGTTCAAAAAAACAGAACTAGAAGCAGTTAAATTTGTCCCTTTATTAGGAGGGGTGAAATAGTGAAACACATATGGTTAATAACCCTTATCGCTATTTTCTTTGCTGGCTGTGCAAGCCGTACCCCTGCCCCTGTTATCAACCGCTCACCGCAAGCGAGTAGCACTAACGATTGGCGTCCAAACACATATACCGTCAGAAAAGGGGATACTTTATATAGTATCGGCTTGGAGCATGGTTATGATTATAGAGAAATTGCTGCTGCTAATCATATCTACTCCCCTTTTAGGATTCGAATTGGGCAAAAGCTCAACTTTTCCAGCTTAAACACTAAAGATTTGACAGGTGGCGCGAAGCCAAGCACATATGAAAATGAAGACGACGTCATTGTCTCCGCAGTAGACACAGAGGATGAGGTTCAGTCCAATTCAGAAATAACGCCACCTACAAAAACAGCTTCACCAATCGCTGCAGACCCAGCGGCAACTCCAGTACTCACTGAACCTAAAGCGATTCGCGAACCATATAGCTTAGAAGCATTAAATCGCATATCACCAGCGCCTGCACCACCGACCAAAGTCGCAGCACCAACCAAAGCTAAACCAGCTGTTGTAGAAGGTGTCGCATGGTCTTGGCCCACACAGGGAAAAGTCAGCGCAAGATTCAATGCCGCTAGCAACAAAGGTATTAATATTACAGGCAGAGAAGGGCAAGCCATCACAGCGGCCTCAGCAGGAAAGATTATTTATACAGGTGCTGATTTACGCGGTTATGGAAAACTCGTTATTATCAAACACAGTAAAACATTACTATCTGTTTATGCGCATAATAGTAAAATTAACGTAAAAGAAGGCCAAATTATAAAAGCAGGCCAAAAAATTGCAGAAATGGGAGACACAGATACTGACAAAGTGAAATTACATTTTGAAATCCGTCAAAAAGGTAAATCAGTTGACCCAGAGCAATTCTTGCCAAAAAGCTAATACCTGCACGCTGTTAATGACTAATAGTAAAACCTGAAAGACAAACCGTTATGCATCCAAATAAGTACAAGCAAAACGAGAATATTCGTCCAGAATCGCTATTGAAAACCATTACCTCAGTCACCCCTATGTTGCTAATGATACTTGGGATTGTTGGGATTGTTGGGATTGTTGGTATCGCTTTAAAATTTTTTAATGGCAATGGTTTATTTGGGCAGGCATTCTCTTACTTATTCCAATCAATACAATCGATGCTGCTGATTCCGCTAATTCTCTTCGCGCTCTGGTTGCTTAACCGGTGGATTAGCACACCAAGTAAAACGAAACAAAAAAGAGTTGCAACCTCCCGATGTATAACATGGTGCTAGTCGGCACCTATTATGCATTCCGGCTAACAATGACTGGTGGCCTCTAAAACCAATTAAACATAATCGATTGATTTAAAATAAAAAAGCCGTATAAGACGGCTTTTTTATTTGTCTAATATGATGACTAATGATCAGCTTTTTCCAGCTTCATCTTTATAATATTGACGCACAGTTTTCATATCATAATCACGTGCCCATTTAATAATTTCATCAAATGCTGGTGCACCAATTTCACCTTGCTGTGCATGAATACCCGCTTGCTCACGAACCACCAAAATACCTGGGATTTTATTCACGTCAAAATACTCAGCAATTTCTGGGTCTTTTTCCGTATCGACCATGCCAAATACGATGTCTGCATTTTTTTCCGCTGCCGCTTCAAATGTAGGCGTAAAGGCAACACAAGGGTCACACCAAGGTGCCCAAAAATCAATAATCACAAAATCATTATTCGTAATCGTCTCTTTAAAATTCTCTTTAGTCAGTGTAACAACAGCCATGGGGTATTCCTATGAAATAAATAAAAACATTATTTTATCAGATGATGGATTGATTCCACACGCCTTCGTAAAAGAGTTCACCCAGCGGCTTACGCTTTCTTGGTGCTAAGGTACGTTCTTTCGCTTCTTCAGGCAGTGCATCCACATCGGCAATATAACCAACCGCCATCATGGACATCATTTCAAATTGCTCAGGGATATTAAATGCAGCACGTGTTTTTTCACCATCAAAACCTCCCATCTGATGGGTCACTAAACCCATGCTCGTTGCTTGCAATGACAAACTAACGGCGGCGGCACCTGTATCGTAAGCACCCCAGCGATTCGGCTTTTGATTCTGTTCAAATAAAGTGCCGGCACAAATCAAGACAAACACTGGCGCATCCTTTGCCCAACCTTGGTTGCCTTGCACGATACAATCAAATGCTTTTTCCCAAGCCGCCGCATCTTTATTTTTATCCCATACAATAAAGCGCCAAGGCTCATCACCAAAACAAGAGGGTGCCCAACGTGCGGCCTCTAGCATACTTATAATTTGTGCTTGGCTCACTGGCTTACTCGCATCATAAGCTCTAGGGCTCCAACGGTTAGCAATGATGTCGTGAACAGGTGCTTGTGTTGTTGCTGGTTTTTTCATGTGTTTATTCCAATGTAATCTATGTTACAAATAATATAATTTTATAAAAATGGATAGTCCGTATAGCCTTGTTCACTACCGCCATAAAACTTATTGCTATCAGCTTCATTCAGTGGCGCATCTGCTTTAAAACGTGCTACCAAATCTGGGTTGGCAATAAAGGGGACGCCATAGGCGACAAAATCCGCATGTCCGCATGCAATGGCAGCATTGCCACGGGCTTTATCATAAGACAAATTAGCCATATAAGCACCCTTAAATAACTTCCTAAAGGTATTAAAATCAAACGGACCAGCTTCACCACCGCCGTGTATGCCACCTTCAACCACATGCAAATAAGCCAAATCAAATTGATTCAGCTCAGTCGCGACATAATTAAACAGAGCTTGTGGGTCGCTGTCATTCATATCATTAAATGGATTAACAGGCGATAGACGAACACCCGTCCGATTTGAGCCAATGGTATCAACCACTGCCTGCGTCACTTCCATTAATAAGCGCGCACGATTCTCGAAGCTACCACCATAAGCATCGGCTCGTTGATTACTACCATTACGTAAAAACTGATCAAGTAGATAACCATTCGCAGCATGAATTTCCACACCATCAAAACCAGCCGCGATAGCAGACTTCGCAGCATGCACGTAATCTTGCACAATTACAGGTAGCTCATCAGCACCCAAGGCACGTGGTTCTACATAATCTTGCAAGCCTTCATAGGTAAAAGCTTGTCCGGCAGGTTTAATCGAGGATGGGGCAACAGGCAAAGTACTATCAGGCAATAAACTAGGATGTGAAATACGGCCAACATGCCATAATTGAATTACGATCTTGCCTCCTTTAGCGTGCACGGCATCAGTCACTTTTTTCCAGCCGGCGATTTGCGCATCGGTATAAATGCCAGGCAATGCAGGATAACCATGCGCCATTTCTGAAATTGGTGTCGCCTCCGTCACAATCAAGCCTGCACTTGCCCGTTGTGCATAGTAAGTGGCATTCATGTCTTGTGGTATGCCGCCCTCACCTGCGCGATTACGTGTCAATGGCGCCATGACCACTCTATTACTTAGTGCAATACTGCCGAGCTTTCCTGCTGAAAATAAATCCATTGCCAACCCCTTTATGTTATTTCGCTTTAATGCCTTCAATTAATAAGGTAACCTCAATATCGTCCCCAACTGGCGCATTGGCTTTTTTCATCCAAGCAAACCCATAATCAGACGCTTTAATCACTGTCGCTGCTTCAAAACCAGAACGTTTTCCTCCCCATGGGTCAGCACCAAAACCTAAGATTTCAAAAGGGATGATGATTGTTTTTGTCACACCATGCATTGTAAAGTCACCTGTCATCAAGCCTTGTGTCGCTGACTTCGCTACAATTTTTTTACTCACAAAGGTGATTTCACCAAAATTCAGCGCATCCAAATATTCAGGCTTTTGTATATGCTCATCTCGTTTAGCCAAGTTTGTATTCACACTCGCTACTTTAATGGTGGCATGTACACTGGAATTGGCTAGATTATCATGATCGATTGTAATCATGCCAGTCACATCACTAAAGCTACCCGATGTTTTAGCCACCACATGGCGGACACTGAAATTTGCAAAACTATGCTTATTATCAATACTGTATTGCTCCACCTCAGCCGAGGCCAAGCTTGTAAACGCCACTAAGCCCAGCGCTAATAATAACTTTTCCATTTTTACTCCTTTAATTTACATGACAAACATTACTGATTGCCTGTCTCCACTACAGGAAAATCAAAAAGAATTAACTCAGCTGCTTGTTGCGCAGTAAGTTGATGATACCCAGCATCGACCATGGCAGCATCACCGGCTGACAGTGCTTTTCCATCAAACAAAACCTCACCTTTTGCTACTTGCAAATAAGCACACTTATTTTCCTTAAGCACAATAACCAAACCCTTTCCCGCCGTTAAATGAGCCGCATCAATCGTCACATCTTGATGAATTTTAATAGCGCCTTGCTATTCATTGGGTGCCACAATTCGACACCATTGATTGGTTTTTTGTTCTACAGAAAAATGTTTTTCTTCATGGCTAGGCGTTAAATTACTTTCTGCTGGCATGATCCAAATTTGCAATAAATGAACAGGCGATTCGCTAGAGGCATTAAACTCACTATGCCGCACACCAGTGCCAGCAGTCATGCGCTGCACATCACCCACGCCAATCACGGAACCATTACCCATACTATCTTGATGACGTAATTCGCCAGATAAAATATAGGTCACAATCTCCATATCACGATGTGGATGTTCGCTAAAACCACGACCAGCCGCAATCATATCTTCGTTAATGACCCGCAAAACGGAGTACTGTATATGGGCTGGATCATGATATTCAGCAAACGAAAAGGAATGGCGCGCATTGAGCCATACATGGCCTGCATGACCACGCTCTTCTGCTTTTCTAATGTTAATTATGTGCAACCTTTCAATCTAGTTTAATAATTTTGATTATATTATGCTTAATAAAATTGAATGGATAGCGGATAATTTTGCTAAACTCATTCAATTAATTTGAATAATGTATCTTTTAATTAAATTTAAGTATTAAAACCATGTCTATCAAACTATCCATAGAAGCATTAGAAGTGATTGATGCGATTGCTCGCAAAGGCAGCTTTGCGGCCGCAGCTGAATCGCTATTCCGCGTACCTTCAGCACTCACGTATACGGTAAGAAAACTAGAGGAAGATTTAGGCCTCTCGCTTTTTGATCGTAGCGGCCATCGCGCAATACTCACAAAAGCAGGCGAAGAGCTAATCAAAGAAGGTCGCCCCCTCTTAGAGGCAGCGCAAGTGTTAGAGAGTAGAGTTAAACGTGTTGCGACAGGCATAGAAACTGACATTACCATTGCGATTAGCGACTTATTTAGCAATACCGCCATCCTTCAAGCTTTAGCAGACTTTTATCTGCAAGACTTTGGTACACGGGTCAAACTCACTAGAGAGGTGTTTGGTGGTAGTTGGGATGCACTGATTACGGGTCGTGCCGACATTTCTATGGGCGCACCAGGGGATATGCCCTCTGGCGGTGGTTACGCTACCAAGCTCATTGGCAACCTTGACTTTGTCTTTGCTGTCGCGCCACAACACCCCTTGGCTAGCTTAAAAGAACCACTGAACAGTCAGAACATTATTCAATACCGCGCCGTCGCCGTCGCCGATAGTTCACGCAACTTACCACCCCGGACTACTGGCATACTGACAGGGCAAGATGTACTAACTGTCCACAATATGGAAAGCAAGCTTGAAGCGCAAATAATGGGACTTGGCGTCGGTTACGTGCCTAAACACCTTGCCTTGCGTTATGCCAAAGCAGGTAAGCTGATCATTAAAACAGTCGCCGAATCCAGAAACATTGCCCCCACTTATATCGCTTGGCGTAATAATGCAGACAAAACATCGGGTAAAGCACAGCAGTGGTTATTAAAACGCTTAGAACAAATTTCATTAGAAGCCTTAATGCCGATAGAATAGTCATATGACGACATCAACACAAACCGATATTGGTTATATGCAACAGGCCATCGCGCTTGCTCAACAAGCGGCCGAGCAAGGCGAAGTGCCTGTTGGTGCCATTATCGTTAAAGATGGTGCAATCATCGGCAAGGGTAGCAATACACCAATTGACACACACGACCCAACCGCACATGCAGAAATCATCGCGATGCGCGATGCGGCGCAACGCATTGGTAACTATCGACTAGTTGATTGCACGCTATACGTCACATTAGAGCCTTGCGCCATGTGTACAGGTGCGATGCAGCATGCACGTATAGCACGGGTGGTTTATGGCGCTAGCGATGCAAAAACAGGTGCTTGTGGCAGCGTCGTGGATTTAATGGCAGAAACGAAATTGAATCATCATGCCGTAGTGGAGGGTGGTGTACTAGCGGAGGAATGTGGCAGCTTACTCAGCACATTCTTTAAGGCGCGTCGTCAGAAAGGTTAAACAAAACTCATAGACAATAAAAAAACCCGCCAGAGCAGGTTTTTTTATTGTGAAGAATAATTAGAAAGAACTAATCATTCCCACCCATCAATGCCATTAACAAATGCAATAAATGACTGAACATATTATGCAAGCTAATGTAGATGCTTAATGTTGCCATCACATAATTCGTTTGACCACCACGTACGATTTGATTGATTTCATACAAAATGTAAGCTGACATTAATAAAACAACGCCTGCTGAAATGGTCAGTGACAATGCTGGGATTTGGAAGAAGAAGTTAGCAAGAATCGCTAACACAATCAATACAAAGCCAATCGTAATAAACTTACCTAAGAAACTAAAGTCACGCTTCGAGTTGCTTGCCACAACTGACAGCGTCAAGAAAGAGGCGGCTGTACCACCAGCGGCTAAACCAATGAGTTGTGCGCCATTACTTAAGCCTAAAGCGACTTGTAAAATTGGGCCTAACAGCATACCCATGATGAATGTGAACCCAAACAGCAACCAAATACCTGCTGCGTTGTTCGCATTTTTAGCCACCAACCAGCTCATACCGAAAACAACCGCCATGATGCCGATAAAAGCAACAATAGGGCTCGCTGCAAATAAGAATGAAAAATTAATACTAATCCCAAGCATCGCGCCAAGCACGGTTGGAATCATGGTCATACCAAGCAATGCGTAAGTATTACGCAGCACTTTATTCGTTGGTGAAGC
>Ga0209710_1000113_pt1 | contig 89999 bp, 103 predicted proteins | sample ArcticOcean_MG_C_5_FD_187436 | JGI IMG/M metagenome (GOLD analysis project Ga0209710, IMG submission 187436) | Marine microbial communities from western Arctic Ocean - ArcticOcean_MG_CB4_138 (SPAdes) (version 2) | ecosystem: Environmental > Aquatic > Marine > Oceanic | place: Arctic Ocean...
CAAAGAAGTTAACAGTTGAGAAAATTGTAGGTAATAAACTACTTGGATCTGATGGTAACAAATACAGCAAATACGGAGTTACTAAATTTTCTGAATCAGGCATGGAAAGTGTACAAGAATATGTTCAACAAACACAAGAAGGTGATGGACGTAAAAAAGGCATTCACGGCAAAGGTCATCCTATGCGAAAAAAGCAACAGGCCGCTATCCACGCAGGTGAATCAGTTGGCGAAGGCTATACTGTATTCCCTGAACTATCTGATCATGAGAAAGAGCGGTATCGTCCGCGTGATGAAGAAGGACTTGAAGGCCCGTTCCGTTTACACTCTGGTAAGTTTGTATACTATGACAAAAAAGAAGGCAAATATTACGACCCAGATACAGACTTCTTTATGTCTGATGAAGATTATGCTGTCCATTCCCGAAGTAAAAATGAAGAGAGTATTGTAGAAAATCCAACAGAAGTAACTGAGGTATATGACGGCGGTAAAACAGAGGTACAATCTATATTAGCCAAGCATCCTGAAGAAGCAAAGAAAATGACGCAGGCAGGCGATATCTATGAAATTTATGGCGGCGATCTATACATGGCATTATTTCAATACTTTTCAGAAGAAGGAATGCCATACGGAACACAAAAAGGTAGAGACGGTGATCCTGTAGAATATATGAATGACGAATTAGACACTATGGGATTACTTGAAAGTATTGTTGCTTATAAAGTTGAAGAAGGTACACAGAAACCTTATGTCTCATTAACTAAAGGTACTTGGATTGTTACTGATGGTAATGGTAATGATGTTGATGGCTTTGATAATAAAGAAACAGCCTTTGAATATCTTGAAAAGAATTATGACGAGTTAATGGATCCTAAGCCAATTAGACTAAAACGTACACAATCTGATATAGACTATATGAAGCAGATGGATGATAGTCATGCACTTATATACGGAGAGAGCAGAAACACCTACTTCCATCGAGGAGATAAGGAATTTAAATTTATTCCTGAAGGCTATAAGAAAACTAAAACTGGCAAGATTACTAAAAAATTAATGAAATAAGGAAACAAGTATATGGCATTTTGTAGGTTACCCTGGCAGGGTCTAATGATCACTCCATTAGGTGATTTTAGACTATGTGCATTGACTAACGGGCTAGATTATAATCAAGGCATGTCTACTACAGAAGACGGCAAGCTAATGAATATAATGACCCATTCCCCAAATGATGGATTAAATGGAAAGTGGCATCGTGAAGTAAGAAAGAACGATGTACAAACTGATGGCTCTTGGCACGACATATGTAGTTGTTGCAGAGATAGAGAAATTGCCACTGGTAGTGATATTAAACATATTGCCGCTAGTAGAAGACAAAGTATGGAACGTAGAAATCCTAGCACACACATTGTTGATGGTAGCACTTATAAAGATGTTAAAATGGACAAGGACGGATATGTAGATTGGATGCCTACTACACTAGATATTAGATTTGGTAACCTATGTAATATGGCTTGTGTGCAATGTGGACCTAATTATAGTAACAAGTGGTACGAAGACTGGGTAGGCTTTTATGGAGAAAATGCTCCGTGGGGATTTGGTCGCAGTAGACAAAAACTAACAAGAAACGATCATGGCAAACTTGTAAACTTACAAGAAAAGAAATGGTGGGAGACACAAACATGGTGGGATAAGTTTGATCAAATGCTTCCTACATTAGAACACATCTATCTTACTGGCGGAGAACCAATGATTGTTCCTGCACATGATGAGATGCTTGATCGTATTATTGCTTCAGGCCGTGCTAAAGATGTTTACTTAGACTACGATACTAACCTAAGTGTTATTAATACTAAGTTAGCAAAACGTTGGGATCATTTTAAGCATGTTGAAATTGCTGGTAGTATTGATGCAAGCGAAGACAATTATGAATTTGTAAGACACGGAGGCAAGTGGGAAAAGTTTGATGAGAATGTTACTCGCATTAAAGAATTTGAGAAGAACGGAATTGTTAAACTTTATAGACTTACTGCATGTATGCAACCTACAACAATATTCTCAATATTACAAACTGAACAATATTGTACTAACAAAGGCATTCCTTTCCAAATAAGATTTGTAGATAGCCCTAAGATGCATAGTATAATGAGTCTACCTCGTTCAGCTAAAGAAGAAATCATAGAGATATATAGTAAAGTAGATACTATTACATCTAGACTTGTAGTTGAATGGACTACTGATCATTTAGATGAGAAACACGAAAGTCCAGAAGATGTTAAACGTTATGTAAGGATTATGAATTATCTAGATACATCTCGAGGCACAGACTGGAAAGTACAAACAAAAGGTACATGGGAAATGCTAAGTAAGCATTGTAACTTAGGAGAATTAAAATAATGGCAGACGCAAAAGATATTGATTTAGCAACATTAAAGAAGTGCTTGCCTAAAGCCAAAGAAGCTAATCTTGCTAAATTTTTAGAAGGTATTAACGAAACATTTGATACATTTGATATGACTAACCCACAACGTCAAGCAATGTTCTTAGCACAAACTGCACACGAGTCAGGCAACTTTAAGTTTACAGAAGAGAATTTAAACTATAGTGGTTCAGCTTTAATGCGTGTATGGCCTAGACATTATCCTACTAAAGAAATTGCCGCAGTATACAATCGTAATAAAGAGATGATTGGTAATCGAAGTTATGGCGGACGTATGGGCAATGGTGATGAAGCAAGTGGAGAAGGATGGAAATATAGAGGTAGAGGTATTATTCAATTAACTGGTAAAAATAATTATCGTGCTTGTGGCAAAGAACTAGGCATTGACTTATTAGAAAATCCAGACATGGGTAAAGACAATCCTGTAGCCGTACTAAGTGCAGGTTGGTTTTGGGAAACTCGTAGACTTAATAGATGGTGTGATAAAGGTGACGTTAGGAAAGTAACTAGACTTATCAACGGAGGCACTAACGGACTTAAGGATAGAGAACAACATTATAATCATATACTTCATGTTTTAGATTAATAAATGCAACACATAAGGAAACGTAATAAACCTGCTAAAGCAAAATGGATAGCAGACAACGAAGCCGCTATTACAAAAATGCCTAGCAGGGACTTTACTAAAAAACAAACTCCTATTAACTTTTATTGCGACAAAATTGGATTTCCTTTAACACACGAACATTGTCTAAGTCGTTGGTGTCATCAGCATATACTAAACTTAACAGGTACAATAGACCAACATCATTTTACAAAAAACCCATTAATAGATCACGTTGCACTTTTAAAAATAAAAAGAGAAGTCAATATTAAACTATTCAGTGACGGATTATCTAAAGAAGGATCTAATGTAATTGTTATTGGCTTAATGTCAGGCTGGACACATTATAAAATTGATGCAATTACTACATGGCTAACTCATGAATCTCGTAAACGTTTTTGGGAAGACAAGGATTGCCAAATAGTATTAGACTACAGCCAAGAAGGATTTGATGAATATTTTAATGCAATACATCGTTGGGTAGACGAATATGGTTTATATAACAGAGTTACAATAGTTTCAGGATCTCATAATTGTAAAGAAGTTTTAAATAATTGGGAACGTATGACAGGCAAGGCACATAACTTTGATATGGTATGGTATGGATTTTTTGCAGAATGGATCAGTAACAGAATAGATAGTTTACCTGCTCCTGTTATATACAAAGAAGGTAAACAAAGATTTATGTGTCTTAATAGACGACCTCATCCTCATAGAATGATATTTGCGGCAATGCTAGAACAACAACACCTAATTGAAAAAATAGGAATGAGTTTTCCTAAACATATGAACGAAGCCGGACCTTATCGAACAGCAGGACATAATAATGTACGATTGTTTTGGAACCAGTGTGTTGAATACCAACGAGGACAATTAGATCATTTGTTAGATCCTTTTGATAGTTTGTTTAATAAACTTCCTTTAATTGCAGACACAGAAGACTTTGCTACTAATCATGCCACAGACTTTAATGTTGATTTGTATAAAAACTTTCCTATTAATATTGTAACAGAAACATTATTCTTTACACAAAATGTTTTTCCTAGTGAGAAGTTGTGGAAGCCAATGGCACAAGGACAAATATTTTTAGTTATGGGTGCTAAAGACTTTTTACCTGCATTGCGTACTATGGGATTTAAAACGTTTGCTCCTTTTGTTAATGAGGAATACGATACAGTAGTAGATCATTTTGAAAGAGCTGAAATGTTAGTACAAGAAATAAAAAGAATTGCAGAATTATCAGAAGACAAATTTAAAGAGTTGTTAACAGATTGTAACAAAGCGATTAAACACAACCAAAGTTTGATATTAAATAACAGCGAAGTTAAAAGAATAACTTCAGAAAATATTACTAATTATTTCGAGAGTATATGAGAGAGTCAAAGAAGAGAACAGTCGTAAAGGCGTTAATATATAGATTTTTTATTGTGGTTACTGTTTGGTTAATGCTAGTCATTATGGGAAACGAAACAGACGAAGCACTTGGAGTTTCTATTGTTAGTAACATATTTTGGACTATCGGGTATTACTACTACGATAGAATATGGTTAAAAGTTAAATGGGGAATGGAAGAATGAAAGTTGGATTCATTGGACTAGGCAAACTAGGAATGCCTTGTGCAGAAGTAATGGCAGAGCATTACGATGTTACTGGTTACGATACTGAGAAAGTATATTCTGATAAAGTTAAAGTTAAACATAGTGTTGCTGAGGTTGTAAAAGATAGAGATATTATTTTTGTTGCTGTTCCAACCCCGCATGATCCTGCTTACGGTGGAAGTACTCCAATAGCAGATAAAGAACCTAAAGACTTTAATTATAATATTGTCAAGGTAGCATTAGATGCTATTGATGGTCATGTAAATAAAAATCAATTAGTTGTTCTTATTAGTACAGTATTACCTGGAACTGTAAGGAGCACGTTAGTAAGCCATATTAAAAATGCTCGCTTTATTTACAATCCTTACTTAATTGCTATGGGTAGTGTTGCTTGGGATATGGTTAATCCTGAATGCCTGATTATAGGAACTGAAGATGGAACAGAAACAGGCGATGCTAAAATACTAGTTGACTTTTATAAACCTCTATTAGAAAACAATCCAGAAATTAATATTGGTACATGGGACGAAGCAGAAGCTATTAAAGTTTTCTACAATACATTTATATCAGTAAAAATTGGTTTAGTAAATATGATTCAAGATGTTGCAGAAGCAAACGGAAACATTAATGTTGATGTTGTTACTGATGCATTAAAGAAAGCAACACAACGTATTGTTGGTCCAAAATATATGACAGCAGGAATGGGAGATGGTGGTGCTTGTCACCCTAGAGATAATATTGCATTACGTTTCCTTGCACAAAAGTTAGACTTGGGTTATGACTTGTTTCATTCTATTATGCAGTCAAGGGATATGCAGGCAAAGAAAATGGCAGAACGTTTAGTCGACTTAGCACAAGAATATAAATTACCTATTGTTATACATGGTCGTGCTTATAAGCCAGGTGTTGAATATACAGTTGGCAGTTATAGTGAACTTGTAGCACAATATGCCGCACATGAGTTAAATCAAGTATATTATGTTGATCCTTTAACTGGCGACGAGCTACCTAAAAAGAAAATGAAAGCAGTCATACTATTAGCACATAACGAGCAAGTAACTTATGCTGGTACAGGTGTAAAGGCTAAAACCTCAGGATACTATTTTAAATTTGCTAAAGGTAGTATAATTGTTGACCCTTGGAGAACAACAAAAGAGATTCCAGGTTGTGCTGTTATACATTACGGCAATCCTAGAAAGAAATGGGAATTGAAAAGTCAAAAGTTTCTTGGTCTTTTTTAATAAGAAGTAACAATAAAGCCATCCTAATATATAATCCGTTTTCCATTTGTTCAAAGTATTTTGCTCTTGGATCAGCATCAAACCATTTAGGAATCTCTCCATTACGAGGAAACGGATGCATTACAATAGCATCTTTAGGCATATGAGATACATGATGAGGAGTCATAGTATACGTTCCTTTACTTCCTCTTTCTGTTTGTACCCTAGTAAGATAGTATACATCGCTTGCAGGCCAAGCCTCTACATCATCAAACGTATTAATAAAATGTTTTTCGCAATCAACTAATGCTTTATCTAAACTATGTACAGTTCTTCCATTTTCAATGTCGCCTACAAATGTAACAATTATGTTATCTATTTTTCCTAAGTTATTATATATTGTAAACAAATCAAGTAGTGTTTGTGTAGGATGTTCTCCTATTCCATCACCAGCATTTATAATAGGAACTCTACTTACTTCTGATGCTAAACTTGCTTCTCCTGCTGTTTTAGTTCTTAATACAATTAAGTCACAGTAGTTAGACATTGTAATAATAGTATCCTCAAGGTCCTCTCCTTTGGATACTGAACTATAGTTTACGTCATTAATTGAAATTACTTGTCCACCAAGTTTATACATTGCACTAGCAAAAGAACTACTAGTCCTTGTGCTTGGCTCGTAAAATAAGTTAGTTATTATTTTACCTTTTAAAGTGTCTTGAAAATCCTCAGGATCTGATTTTATTTTATTTGCTAGTTTGAATATCGATATAAAGTCTGTTCTATTGAGCTGGACTAGGTGTTGCATGTAGGTTCTCTATCATATCTGGGTCACAGTGGTCAGTAAACAACTTATACACATCGTGTAATGTTTCTCTCCACTTGTGAACTCTACGTTGATCAAGTATATCCATATACTTGATATATTCATTTAAGTGAAAGTATTGATCTTCTAACTTTTCATCATCAATATATTTTTCCATTAAACGTATCATTGATGACGTCCAATTTTTATACTTATGAGCAAATTCATATGTATCTTGGAACTCTTTATATTTTTCAATAATTTCCTCTTTAGCACCACGTGGTAGGTATCTAGGATCTAACCATTTAGGTCCTTCTAAGAATCTAAAGTTAGATTTAACTTGATACTTCTCACATAGTTGTATTATTCTAAATATAGCATAAGGACTTTGTATTCCAATACAACTACTAAGGTATTCAATTTCTAGTCCAGGATACTCTTTAACTTTTTCTAAGTTTTTAATAAACCTGTCCCAGTTACCCGGGTTACGAATTAACGTATATCGTTCTTCAGTATCGTCTACACTAATACATAGATATACTTTTTTAAACTTAGTTAACTTATCTAAAACTCTTTTGTTAATAATTGTTAAGTTAGTATCAAATCTTAATGTCATTTCTTTTGCAGTATCAGCTTCAATTAATTTATCTAATGTTTGCTCTAGTTCAGGAACAACAAAAGGTTCTCCGCCTGTAAAGTATATGTGTCTTAGTCTAGGAATAATTTTCTCAAACTTATCTCTCCATACTTGTGTTTGCCACCACTTTTCAGAATTTGCAATGTCAGTTTTACCATGTTCGTTAGGCAGTAAGTAAAATGTTTTGTATTTTCCTAACTTAAAGATTGGCTCTCCATCATAGTAATCAAATGCAATCCAGTCGTCATACCACATACTACTATGTTGTGGGCTACACATGATGCATTTCATATTACATAAGTTACCGAACCGTATATGTAAGTTAACAACCCTTGATGTAGTTGATCCATCTGGTGACATATAATAGTGTGCTTGGCTTGGTATTACATAGCCTGCAGTACGTTGAGCAGTACCTGTTGCTACTCGCATACGTTTACTAATACCACTTTTTTGTAAGGCTTTGCCATAACGTGTGCCTGTTAATCCTTTAGTGGCTTCTTCAGACTCGTAACAGTTACGACAACGAAGTGGCTTTTCGTTTCTAGATAACTGTAGTCTATGATCCTTATGTGTTTTACTGTTTATTGCCTCGTCAAAATCATGTGTCATAACATTCATAACTTGATCGTTTTCATCTCTAGCCATGCCAAATGTTTCATCAAAATTTGCTAGGCAACATATGCTAAAATCTCCATTTGATGATATTTCTAATTGACTCCAAGGTTCAGAACAAAAACTCTCGCCATCAAAATTATACGGACTTACTTTAAATTCCATTAGGTGTTCTCTCTATGTGTTAAACTGTCTACCAGTATATTTACCGATACTACATCTGTTATACTACTAATACCTTTGCCAGCAAACACATGTCCTTCGGTTCCTGTTTTAATTCCAGCTCTTAAACTAAATGTATTATTTTCGTTATCTTTACCTTTGTACTCAGAAAATATTAATGCGTTTTGATCTGCGCCAGATGTTTTTAACTTGCTTAACTTGTCTGCATTTCTATTTACTAGTTGATCTTTTGCTTCTTTGCTTAATGGACTTTCTATTGTTGCGGCAAATAATGTTCCTATACCTACATAGTTTGCTCCTAGTGCCAGCATAGCATCTACGTCTTTTCTATTTCCTACTCCGCCAACTGCTATTATATCTATGTTTGCATAATATTCTCTAGCATAGTTTATAGCAAATTCAATTCCTTTTGCATCACCTTGACGTCCTGCACCATCAGGACCCTTAATACCTAAAGCATCTACTTGCCTGTTTCCGTCCCATCTTGCATACCTAGATATGTCAGTTGGAACAGATACTACTTTTAGTATTAACTTAATACCAGCATCTTGCATCCTGCTCTGATGTTTAATTACTGATTGTTCGTGAGCTCTATAAAGTGTATCAATATGAATTAGTTCTACATGGCTAACTTGTTGTTGTATTAGTAAGTCACACATAACAGATTGATCTTCTAACATAAACTGTGTATCAATGCTCATAATAATCTCTCCGCCCGGGCATTGCTTATGAAACTTTTGTATATCTTCCTTTAACCAACCGTAACCTAATACACCTGGTGCAGTATAGTAATTGAATACACTAATACTAGGAACTGCTCCTGCTTTATGTGTTGCTATAGCTAAGTTAAGATCTGATACTCTATTCATTGCCATTGCAACTATTGGATATTTAGATTTGAATAGCACCTTGTCTTAAACCTCCTATAAATAGTATTATTACTTAGTAAGGAGTTTTTATACTATGCACTCGTTTCCAAAACCAAAAGACCATATTGTTATTGTAACAGGAGGGTTTGATCCTCTTCATTCTGGTCATTTACAATTATTCAGAGAAGCCAAATCATTAGGCAATCATCTATTAGTAGGTGTTAATTCAGATCATTGGCTTGGAATTAAGAAAGGTAGAAACTTTCAATCTCTTAAAGAACGTTTAGATATTATAGGTTCTTTAGATATGGTCGATATGGCCTTAGAATTTGACGATAAAGATGGTACTGCATGTGAACTGATTAATCATGTAAAGAAAGTGTACCCTACTAATAAAATTACTTTCGCTAACGGTGGCGATAGAACGCAGGACAACACTCCAGAAACAGCTATACAAAATATTGAATTTTCTTGGAATGTTGGTGGTAACAGTAAAATTAATTCCAGTAGTGAGTTATTATATAGATGGGGAAAACACAATATGGCTACAGAACATCGACCTTGGGGATCCTGGGCAGTACATAGAGACTTAGATACTACAAAAGTAAAAGAACTTATTGTGGAACCTCACCAACATCTTTCTATGCAAAGACATTCATTAAGAGCAGAGCATTGGTTTGTTGCTGAAGGAACTGCTTCGTTATATGGACTTGATGCTAGTACAGATCATATAAAAATTGGTGACTATAAACTACACGAAACTATTACAATCCAAAAAGGTGACTGGCATATGCTCCAAAACGAAACTCCTGACATCTTACGGGTTATTGAGATACAGTTTGGAGAAGAATGTTCTGAGGATGACATAGAACGGATTGATTCTAAGTCAATAATTGATTCCATGTCATCAGATGACCTTTATCTAAAAGGCACACTAGAGCAATTAGACCACGAAGGCAAACAAAAACAGCCATAACACCAAAATAAGTCTTGACTTTATAAGATTAGTGTTGTATACTTACACTTGTAAATAGCAAACCTACAAGGAGATCAAATGTTTACACCAGAGCAAATTACCAAACTAAAGTCCGTTATTAATGACGGAGTACAAATTAAACGTGAAGTTGAGGACCTAAATGGAGGTTTAAAAGATACTGTTCAAGCTATTGCTGAGGAGTTGGAAATTAAACCTGCGGTGCTTAACAAAGCAATCACTAAAGCATTTAAGGGTGACTTTGAAAGAGATCAAACTGATCTTGAAGCAGTTGAAGAAATCCTAGATGTTACAGGAAACAAAGTACCTTAATTGACATCTATTCTAGGTTATATTAAAAAGGACTGGGACGAATATCCATTACGATTGGTATTAGAAATAATAGCATGGGCAATGGCTATTGGTTGTAGTATGTGGATGATGTTAACAGTACCAACTCCGCCACTTATATTAATATACCCTTTCTTTATCATCCAATGCATTATCTGCGGGTGGGCAAGTTGGACTAGAGGTAGTACTGGATTGGTTATGAACTTTGTTTGTTTGATTACTATTGACTGTATTGCACTAGCTAAGATGTTGTTACAATGACAGCAGATTGGTTGGTGGAACTAGAGCATGTCAAGGGTACTAAGTATTACGGATTTGCATATTATGTTCCTAGAGGTTCGGTTCCGCCTTACCCAGGACATGATATGCTCCGTAGTTATTTAGACAAACGGTATCCTACTGCAAAGTACAAGTTCATACCAAGGTACCAATTAGCCGATAAGAAGATGTTTGATGGAACAACTATGTTAATTCAGTTTGAAACAGAGGAAGATGCTATAATGTTTAAACTGGAAAAAAGAGGTTGACATTAGTGTACGTTTGTAGTATATTTAATATAATGAAGAGGAAAACCTAATGCGTATTGAAGAAGAAGTTAAATTAGACTTTAAGGACGTTCTTTTTAAACCTAAGAGGAGCAAGCTAGAATCTAGGCGTGATGTTGACTTGCTTCGTACGTTTAAGTTTCACAATTCCGGTAACACATGGACTGGCGTTCCAATCCTTGCTAGTAACATGGACGGTGTTGGAACTTTCACTATGGCAAAGAGATTACAAGAACATAAGATGCTAACCGTGATGCGAAAGCATTATAAGATGGATGACTGGAAAACAGCCATTGGAGGTGGTGTCAAAATGAAGTACATTAGTGTATGTACAGGAACAGCCGCCATCTGGGATCCAGAAGCGGCAGATTTTGCAACAATGAATGCAGTACTAGAATCATATCCGGATATTAAATTTATTACAGTTGACGTGGCAAATGCTTATCATGAAAACTATGGTACATTTATTTCACGTCTACGTGACAGATATCCAGATAAAACTATTATTGCAGGCAATGTCATTACTGCGGAGATGGTTGAAGAACTTATTGTCCGAGGAGCAGACATTGTTAAATGTGGCATCGGTCCTGGTAGTGTTTGTACAACAAGGTTAATGACAGGTGTTGGGATTCCTCAACTGTCTGGTATTATCGAATGTGCAGATGCCGCGAATGGATTAGGTGGTCACATTATTGCAGATGGTGGCTGTGTTTACCCTGGTGATGTTGCAAAAGCATTTGGAGCAGGTGCTCATTTTACAATGCTTGGCGGAATGTTAGCAGGACACGATGAATCTGAGGGCGAGGTTGTAGATGGTAAAGTAAAGTTCTATGGCATGAGTTCGGACGAAGCAATGGAAATACATGGCTCTCGTAAAGATGGTTATAGAGGTGCAGAAGGCAAAGTAGTTACAATTCCATATAAAGGTGCTGTTGATGGAACCATTACAGAAATTCTTGGTGGAGTTAGAAGTGCTTGTACATACATTGGAGCAAAGCGAATTAAAGATATGGCAAAGTGTGCAGTCTTTGTTCGTTGTCTAAATACACATAACACTATCTACGGAGGTTAAAAATGTCTCAAACTAATTATTTACGTTTAATGTTTGAGCCAGGAAAAGGGGTTGATTGTAATCACACTGGAATGGCTAAACATTATTTTCTTTCTTATCTATCTGACTTTGACCCTCATGTTGAATTTACAGGAGTGGTATCATTTAGTGGCACGTTGAGACGAGACGATGCTAAGTTTGAACCATTGTGGCAATGTCATATCTGGGAAATTACTGAATCTGTTAAATTGGCCGTACTAGAATACCTTGACAGTAATCCAATTGAAGGTTATTATATACATGTACAAGAACACAATGATAATTTTAACGGTCGTGAAAAGTTAATACGGAGTTCAAGATGAGCCTAAACGAGCGAATTGACCAAAGAATGAACGCCCTCCAACATTGGATGGAGACTAACTATCATATAGACCATGCTGATGAGGTTATGAAACTAACACTTTCTGTATCAAAATTTTGGTCTATAATGAATGAAGATGATAAAGAGTATGTGCAAATGGCACAGGACGCAATAGAAAATAAAACACCTTGGAGTACATAATTTGTTTGTAGATGCTTGGCAAGATAGACAAAAAGAAATAATAAATGTAGTAGAACGTGTTAATGGTAAAAGGGTAATGAAAGTTTATCCTTGTCGTTATGTAATGTACTATGCAGATGCTAAAGGTAAATTTGTAGATATTGCTGGTAACAAACTTAGCCGTATTATGGTAGGCAATGCTAAAGCATTTGATAAAGAAAAACGTATTCATGGACATGGCAGAAGCTGGGAAAGTGATTATAGGCCTATGCAACGTTGCCTAGAAGAAAACTATGGCGGACAAGAAGCACCTAAACTACAAGTAGCATTTTTTGATATTGAGGTTGACTATGATAGAGAAAAAGGATTCTCTGATCCTAGTGATCCGTTTAATCCAGTAACTGCCGTAACAGTACATTTAGATTGGCTAGATAGAACTATTACTTTTGTTGTTGCTCCTAAAAAGATGAATAAGGAACATGCAGAAGATATTGTATCAAAGTTTGAAGATACTATTTTATGTGAAACAGAAAACTTGTTGCTTGAATACTTCTTAGATATTATTGAAGATGCAGATGTACTAAGTGGTTGGAATTCAGAAGGTTATGATATTCCTTATATGGTTAATCGTGTTACTAAAGTTTTAGGCAAAGAGCAAACTAGACGTTTTTGTTTAGGAGATAAGTTTCCTAAAAAACGAGAGTTTGAACGTTATGGTAGAACTCAAGAAACATTTGATACAATTGGTCGTGTACATTTAGACTATCTAGAACTTTACAGAAAATATAACTTCCATGAACAACACACTTATAGACTAGATGCTATTGGTGAATTTGAAATTGGTGAAAAGAAGATCCCGTATGAGGGTTCTTTAGATCAGTTATATAACAATGACTTTGAAAAGTTTATTGCTTATAACAGACAAGACGTTGTACTACTAAAGAAGTTAGATCAGAAGTTACAGTTCTTAGACTTAACTAATCTTATTGCCCATGCTAATACAGTTACACTTAGAGCTACAATGGGTGCGGTTGCAGTTACTGACCAAGCACTAGTTAACGAAGCACATAGCAGAGGACTAATAGTTCCTAATAGACCAGGACGTACAGATGGTTCAACTAATGCCGCGGCAGGTGCTTATGTTGCAGTACCTAAAAAAGGTATGCATGAATGGATAGGTAGTATGGATTTGAACAGTCTGTATCCTAGTATTATTCGTGCTTTGAATATGAGTCCAGAAACAATTATTGCACAAATTAGGCAAACAGAAACAGAAGAAATGATTGATGGCTTCTTAACATCTGGTAAAGGTGTTGCTGAAGCATGGGAAGGTAAGTTTGCTTGTGCCGAGTATGAACATGTAATGAAACGTGACAAAGGTGTCACACTAATTTTGGATTGGGAAAATGGACAGTCTGAAGAAATGTCTGCCGCAGAAATATATGAGTTAGTATACTTTAGTGGACAATCTTTAATGCTTACTAGCAATGGTACTATATTCTCGTATGCTGAGAAAGGTGTTATTCCTGGATTACTAGAACGTTGGTATGCTGAACGTAAAGAAATGCAAGCAGAACTTAGAAATGCTAAAACTCCTGAAGACAAAGAGTATTGGGATAAACGTCAGTTAGTTAAAAAGATTAACTTGAACAGTTTGTATGGTGCATTACTTAATGCAGGTAGTCGTTTCTTTGATATGCGATTAGGACAAAGTACTACACTTACAGGACGTTGTATTGCTAGACATATGGCAGGTGCAGTTAATGAATCTTTTACAGGTAAAAAAGATCATATGGGTGACGCAGTAATATATGGTGATACTGATTCTGTTTACTTTAGTGCTTATCCATTATTTAAAGATGAAATTGAAGCTGGTAAAGTAGAATGGACTAAAGATAAAGTTATTGAAATTTATGATACAGTAGCAGAACAAGTTAATGAAACGTTTCCTGGATTTATGAACGAGGCGTTTAATTGTCCTCAGGTACTAGGAGAGATTATTAAAGCTGGTAGAGAAGTTGTTGCATCTCGTGGAATTTATATGACTAAGAAACGTTATGCAGTTATGATATATGACGAAGAAGGTCAACGTAAAGATGGCAATGGTTCACCAGGAAAACTAAAAGCAATGGGCCTAGATATGAAACGTGCAGATACTCCAGAGTTTATGCAACGATTCTTAGAAGAAATACTAGGTAAAACATTAGAAGGTGCTGATCCAGAAAGTGTTATGCAACGTGTTAAAGAATTTCGTGAGGAATTTAAAGCAAGGCCGGGTTGGGAAAAGGGTACACCTAAGCGAGTTAATAACTTAACTAAACATACTGCCGTTTATAACAAGACAGGTAAGTGCAGAATAGGACATGCACTAGCCGCTATAAATTGGAATAGGTTAAAGATAGCATTTGGTGACCAACGTAGTATGGATCTAACTGATGGACAGAAAACTATTGTGTGTAAGTTAAAGAATAACCCAATGCAAATTACTTCAATTGGTTATCCGATTGATGAGCTAAACATTCCTGATTGGTTTAAGGAACTACCATTTGACCATGATGCAATGGAGGAGACTATTATTGATAGCAAGATAGATAACTTACTTGGTGTCCTTAATTGGGATCTCAACCAAACAAAAGACAGAGGCTTTGTAGATGACTTATTTGGCTAAAACGGATAACAAAGTCATTGACATTTGCCTAAATTATATGTATACTATAAAAACAATGGAGAATAGAAATTATGCTTAAAGATATTACACTAGACGTTTCGAAGAATATTGCTTCGCTTGGTACGTTTGAAGAGATTCTGGTAGAGAAAGATGCAGGTAAAACGAAGTTTACTGCATATCCAGAAGATAGTACAATTACTGTACTAGCAGAAGCACCTAAAGAATATGATGAACTACCTGACAAGTATGGTATGCTTAACTTGCCTTTCTTTGTTGGGTTGTCTAACTTATATAAGAGTGAAGACTCTAATGTAGCAACTGGTACAAATAGTAAAGATGAAACTGATAGATTTATTTTTACAGACAAAAGTGGTAACAACGATCACTATCGTTTAACGCCAACTAACTTAATGAAGACTAAACCTAGAAGTTTTAAAGGTACAGAGTGGCAAGTAACATTGCAACCTGCGGCTAACAAGATTTCTGAACTTGCAACAAGAGCAGGACTTTATACTAATATTGATCCTAACTTAATTGCTACTACTGAAGATGGTAAACTTATCTTTACACTTGGTGGACAAGCAGGCGGTGGACATATTGGTAAATTTGTTATGGCAGACACTACACAGGATCTTAAACAACCTGTTACATTGCCTATTAATGCATTGATACTAGCACTAAAGACAGCAAGTCAAGGTACACCTATTATGAGTATTTCTGGAAAGGTTGCTAAAGTAGAATTTGATAGCGGCGTTATTGCTTATGAATACCTAATTATGGCCCAAGGATAATAACAATTAATAAGAGGCAAAAGCATGACAACGAAAAATAAAACTGACTTATGGGATACCAATGAAGACTATGCAGTATTTTTGCCTAGTATCTCTACATTCTATTCTACTGTTGTAAGTAAAGAACAAAACGAACCTGGTAAAAGTGTTCCTGCAACTCGTATCCCGGCTGGGTTCGAAGAAGGCATTGAAGGACTTAATTTCCTAAATAAAGATAAAGCATATTTTCATTATCCTTATGCATTGTATTCAGCAGGACATGCACAATTAGATTTAAATAAAACTGATGTTGCAGAAAGCATGATTCAGAAACGTGATAGAGATAAAACTTTTATATTAGGCGACTCTGGAGGGTTCCAGATTGCAAAAGGTGTAATTAAATTTGACTGGGAGAACTTCTTAGAGAAGCCAGGTGATGAAGGTTACAAAGGTAGTGCAGATAAAACTCGAGGACAAATCTTAAACTGGCTTGAGTATACTGCGGACTATTCGATGGTATTAGATATTCCGACATGGGCGGCTAGGCCTCCTTTGAACGAACGTACTGGACTAAAAAGTTTCCAGCAATGTCTAGATGGCACAATGTATAACAATGCATGGTTTATGGCAAATAGACAACACAAAACTAAGTTTCTTAATGTGCTACAAGGTAGTTCAAACGAAGAAGCAGACATTTGGTATGATAATGTTAAACACTTCCCATTTGAAGGTTGGGCAATGGGTGGTAACAATATGCAAGATGCCCACCTATTGCTTCGTAGGTTAATTCAAATGCGTGACGAAGGAATGCTTGAGCCAGGTAGAGATGTTATACATGTACTTGGCACAAGTCGATTGGAATGGGCAATCTTTTTAACGGCGATTCAAAGAGCCTTAAAGGCAACTGTCAATCCGAACTTACTCTTAACATACGACTGTGCATCTCCATTCGTTAGCACGGCATACGGTTTAACCTACACTCAGCATGTACACACAAATGAACGTATGACATATGTAATGGAAAAGGCTGTTGATAACCGAGACCTTAGTGGTAGTAAAATGCCATGGCCTTGGTCGTCGGCAGTAGGCGATAGAATTACAATGGGCGATGTTTGTTACTATGCTCCAGGGCAAGCAAACAAAAATGGAAAGGTATCTAAAACGTCTTGGGATACTTTTTCTTATAGTTTAATTATGGCACATAACGTGGATCAACATATACAGTCTGTTCAACGTGCTAATGCACTTGCTGACATTGCTTGGCAACAGACACACCCTGATCCTAGACAGTGGAGAAAGACTAGACAAAAAACGCAGGAAGGTCAGGTGGACTTGTGGGTGCCTCGTAATGCTTTATACATGATGGAACTAGTTGACATGGTGTTTAAGAGCGAAGAGCCGTATAAACTATTAGATCAATGCATACCGTTAATGAACGAGTTCTCTGGACGTAAGACTAGAACAACTGGTGCTGATTCGGTTAATGATCTTTTTAGTACAGATGACGATACTACAACAGAAGTAATGGCAGGTGCAGGAGATTTTGATGATCCTAATGACGAAGCTCTTGCTAAGTTAGTATCAGGAGTAGGAGAATGAACGTGGCAGTAAAAATAGACGAGCCGGAACAAGCCGGTAAAGACTTAGATGAAAAAGCAAGGCATGAAGAGATAACTGAACGGTTGCTTCCAGGAGTACAGTATACTGACTGGTTGCAATGGTTTCATAAAACTCTAAAGCCTGCTAACTATTTGGAGATTGGTACTAATACTGGCAGGAGTTTACAGTATGCAAACTCTACTACAAATTGTATAGGCGTTGATCCTAATCCTCTTACAGAAATTGAGTTAAGCGACAACACAAAAATATATAGTGATACAAGCGATGACTTCTTTGCAAATAACAATGTAACAGAAATAATGCAAGGACCTATTGAACTTGCATTTGTAGATGGCTTACATCATTATGATCAAGTTCTTTGGGACTTTATTAATATTGAAAAGTATAGTACACATGATACTGTAACATTATTTCATGATGTGTTTCCTGTTGTTCCTGAAACTGCAACAAGAGATTGGAACACATTTTATTGGGCAGGAGATACTTGGAAGTTTATGCACATTATAAACAAGTACAGACCTGATCTTATGGTAAGAACTATTCCTACTTTCCCTACAGGTTTAGGTTTTGTAACAAACTTAGATGCAAACAATACTACATTACAAGATAACTTTGATAATATTGTAGCAGAGTTTGCACCTCTAAGCTATGACTTATATAATTCAATTAACAAAATTAATAATGACTATAACGAAATTGAAACGTTATTAGGAGAAAAATAATGGCAGTTGATAATTATGATGATACAGAGTTCTTTACAGGAACTGAAGTAGAGCATACTGTAGCATTTGGTAAGAAAACATTATTTGTTCAAGGACATCCTGATCCTGAAAAGATTATTGAAATAGCAAATGAGCATAATATTTCTCATATCTATCTAGGTGCAAATCATAGTGTTCAAACTTATACTAATTCATTTCCAAAAAATGATTGGAATAACACAATAACATTACTATTAGCAGAAGACTTTTGGGTATCGTTTGATTATGAAGCACACTTGCATAAGACGTTTTTAAATATAATTAAACCGGAAGTATGGTCATCTAATAAGTTTATTCCTTTACTAAGTGTACACATTCCTGATGTTAAAACTATTAACCCTAATCTTATTGTTAAGATTGCAGACGCAGAGTTTAAAGGATCTAACAAAGGTGTTTGGTGTATGAATGTACACGATGTAACTAAAGAGAAGTTTACTCCATGGTCTCATTATGAGAAAGATGAAACCATATCACTTTTTGGTAAGACATAATATGCTATTACTAATAACTATGTATATAACAAACGTTTTAAGGAATTAAAATGACAGACAAAAACGGAGATGATTTTATCGAATCAAATGTAGGAAATGCCCGAACTCCTATTCCAAGGAAGCCTCGGCCTAAGTCTACTACGTCCGATCAGGATTTAACTAAATCAGTAGAAGCACCAGTAACACAAATGGATGCAACTCCTGAAGCAGTTGAAGACGTCGCTACACTTTCTACTAGTACAGAAGACTCTAGTATAGAAGAACGTTTAGCGGCAATAGAAGCTCAGTTAGAAGCTACAAACAAATATCTAGGTGCAATAGACTGGAAAATGTGGTTGTATCTTAAAGCTGAGAATTACATTGATTAACTTTAACCCTAACTAACATAAGGACAGAAATATGTCAAAAGACATGATCTGGATCACCTTCCAATTAGAAGGAATGCATTGTTATCCGGCCGCGGCAACTGATCCAAAACTTGCTACCGGTGACGAATATGATGTGAGCTTTTTAGCAAGCCCGCATCGACACATCTTTTACTTTAAAGTTCACATGGAAGTTTTCCATGATGACAGAGATGTAGAGTTTATACAGTTCAAGCGATGGTGTTTGAATCTCTATAAAGGCAGTATTCTTGAACTTGATTATAAGAGTTGCGAGATGATGGCAGAAGACCTATATAAGCAAATTAATGAAAAGTACCCAAACCGATCTGTATGGATCGATGTATCAGAGGATAATGAAAATGGTTGTTTCCGACAATTCGATTAATGTTCGCCCTCACGTCCGTTTTAGTGGACACAGGCGTAACAAGTCACTAAACTTAGCCCACATTAAGTATGATCTTTTAAAGATATCAGAGCTTTATGATGGATATCTAACTCCTGACTTAGGCGAGTTACCTTTAAAACTTTATCGTTCTTACTTGGACGATCTTAAGAAAGCAGAGCAAATCTATAGTTATACTATTGATAAACCTGAGTCTCGTTTCCATGAAGATACTGGAAACAGGAGTTTTACTTACACGTTCCATATTCAAGGAACTCCGGAACGTACTCCTAAGGTTCTTAAAATTCATGTAGGCATTTACAAAAATGCTGTTGGTGAAGCAGAACTTTGGAACTATAGAAGTGAGCCGTTATGGGAAATTAGTGTTGAGTGGGTATAAGCAATGTTTAGAAAACTATTCTATATGGGCCTTGAGCCTTACGAAGGACGTTACACTTTACAATTACAACAATGGAGTGTAGCCGCTTTTCAAAAGAGGAACATTGATTATGTAATTGTTCCTGGAACTACTATTGATGACACTAAAGCAATTAGTGTAGGACAAGTACTTGATGCACACGGACGTTCATACTTTGGTATGAGCCAGATGATGAACTTAGTACAAATGATGCGAAGTGGAGAATGTACTGGTGATGACGTTATCTTTTTTGAAGACATGTTTCAACCTGGTATGGAATCATTACCATATATCATGTGCCAGATACCAGCTCAGCAACGACCTAAGATTTTTCTACGTTGTTTAGCACAAGCAATTGATCCAGATGACTTTGTACATGTTTGGGGTATGAGTAAGTGGATGTCGTTATACGAACAAATGTGTAACGAGATCCCTAATGTTACTATACTTGCAACTAACGAAGAAATGGTTGCCCATATGCGAATTGCAAACTGGACTGCACCTATTTACAATATATCAGGATTAAGTTTTGGTAAAGAAGAAGTATTAGGACGTGTTGGTGGTGGTGTACAAGATTGGAGTACACGAAAAAATCGAGTTGTATTTGCGGCAAGGTTTGATCAAGAAAAGCAACCAGACTTCTTTATGGATCTTATTGAAACTTATAATTCTACACACTTTAAAGAAAATGAAAAAGTTGAGTTTGCAGTACTAAGTGGAGGCCCTTTACGTTCTAACAATCCTAAGTATATCGAACGTGCAAAAGCAATGCAAGAAAAAGGACATCTTACAATATATAATGACTTGCAAAAGAATGATTACTATGCTATACTTAATGATAGTAAAGTATTGTTTAATTGTGCATTACAAGATTGGGTTAGTAATACAGTGAGTGAAGCAGACACATTAGGATGCAACGTTTTATATCCAGCTTATAGAAGTTTCCCAGAAACTTTTAATAATGATCATGAACGTTTGTATGTTCCTTGGAGTCAAGAAGATGCACTTATAAAGTTAGAAAAGCTATTAACAGGACCTGTTAATCAAGGACCTATTAGTGATTGGACTAACGGTACTATTGATCGTATGATTGATATTATGCAAGGAATGGACGGAAAACAATGGTCTAGGTCTGGTAACAGATATAGAGATCATGTAGCAACACCTAAATACTAGAAAGTAGGTTAGTATGGAACATGTAGAAGCACAAGAACGTGATGAATGGATTGCTATTACCGGTTGTAATGGTTACATTGGAGGACAAACTGTACTTGAGTTTAAAAGACTTGGATACAAAATACTCGGGTGTGATAGGAATCAGCAAACAGGTTCTTGGTTACTAGAACATATAGATTCTTTTATTCCAGGAGATTATACAAACGGAATATTCTTACATCAACTTAGAACACTCAAACCTGTAGCAGTAATACATATTGCTGGTGAGAGTTTAGTAGGACCTAGTGTGTCAGATCCTTCTAAGTACTATACTAATAATGTAGGACAAACTTCTAAGTTGCTAAGTTCATTGGCTACTCTTAAATGGGATGGAACATTTATATTTTCTAGTTCAGCGGCTGTTTATTCGGCTACAGATCCTAAACAGAATGAATCTATTAGAGAAACATTTGAAACAAAACCTCCTAGTCCGTATGGTATGAGTAAGTTAATGGCTGAAAAAGTTATTGAGGATTGTGCAAAAGCATATGGGTTCAAAGCTATTTGTTTACGTTACTTTAATGCCTGTGGTGCTGATACTAAAGTTAGACACGGACAAGTTAAACAAGCAACACATTTAATTGCTAGAATAATGCAAGCCTTAATGATAAATGATGTGTTTACATTAAACGGAACTGATTATGATACTCCGGACGGAACTTGTGTTAGAGATTACTTACATGTAGAAGATATTGCCAAAGCTCATAGAACTGCATACGAACTTGGTAAAACTTTTAAACCTGGACAGTTTGATTACTTTAATTTAGGTACTGGTAAAGGTTATTCTATTAAAGAGATTATTAGTGCTATTGAAAGACACACTAATAAAACACTCCTAGTACACAAGGGACCTAGGAGACCCGGAGATCCCGGGAGGTTAGTGGCTAGCTCTAAGAAAATAGAAAACATTGTAGGCTGGCAAGCAACAAACTCAACTCTAGACAATATTATTAGAACAACATGGGCCTGGTATAATTGTAAGAGGTTTAAGGATTATGGATAAGGTAATTAGCATGACAAATATTAAAACTAAACGTGGACGTAATTTAGGAACTGATGAAGCAAATTATAAGTTTATGCAATTAAAAATAGGAGGTTCTTATAAAGGAGCTTCTTACGATGGAGATGAAATCCATGAGAGATGGATTGATCATACTGATAAAGAATTTACTGTAGTGTATAAGGAACACTAGATGTTACAGGTTACAGACATTGGTGGCGTTGTTGCAAAAGAGGACGAACGTTACGTTGTTAAAGATAATACTACATTAAATAATTTAGTATTAAGTTCTACTGTATTATATCCAGGAAAACATACTACTGGACATAAACATAAAGGACAAGAAGAAGTTTATATATTCACTAAGGGATCAGGGCGTATAGATCTCGATAACAAACAGATATATGTAGAGAAGGATAATATAGTGCTAATTGAGGACGGAGTATTCCATAAAGTATACGCCGGACCAGTTGGTATTGAGTTTGTCTGCGTATTTGATGGAAGGAGAGCCAGCAAAGATGTCAACGGAACCGACTAAAGAAGAAATGGAAGAGTTTCAACAAGAACTTTGGGATTTATTTACTCAACGTATAGGTCCAGATACAGATGGACACTTGTTAATGGTTGCTGGTATTATGATCGAATCAGCAATAGAGCTTTATACATGTGTGTTAACAGATGAAGAGATTACTCGTCTCATGCATACAATTATAGAAACAATACCAGAATGTAGGGAGAAGATGGCTAAACGTCTAGGCACTCTTACGTTGCACTAATGAGAGTAGGTATTACATTTAGTACATTTGACTTACTTCATGCAGGACATGTTGGTATGTTACGAGAAGCAAAAGCAAATTGCGATTATCTTATTGTTGGTCTACAAAGCGATCCTACTATTGATAGACCGGACACAAAAAACAAACCAATACAAACAATGGTAGAACGTTATACACAATTAAATGCATTAAAGTTTGTTGACGAGATTGTACCTTATCAAACAGAAGTAGATGTAATAGACATACTAAGTTTGTTTCAATTAGACGTAAGATTCTTGGGTGTAGAATATAAAGAAAAAGATTTTACAGGTAGAGATGTTTGTAAAGCTAGAGATATTGAATTATATTTTAATAAAAGAGATCACCGATTTAGTACTACTGACCTAAGAAAACGAGTATGTGATGAATGAGGTAATCTTGGTAGTATACTTAACCTTTAGTGGATTTAATATGAGTATAGATCCAGAACAGATGTATGGCATAACTAAACTAGAGGAGTGTAACAAGAAACTCCCTGATATAATAAATGATTACAATGCAACTGAAGGAAGTTGTTTTATAGGATCTATGACAGAAAGGTTAGAAAAAGTATAATGTATAATACTAGATATAAAGTTGTAATATACAGCAGAGATTTATGTGGTTACTGTGATATGGCTAAACACTTCTTTGAAACAAAAGACATAGCATATACAGAACATAAGATTGGAGCAGATGGGTTTACTAAGGAGATGCTACTTGAAGCAGTACCTAATGCTAAAACAGTTCCTCAAATCTTTGTTGATGATAAGTTAGTTGGAGGTTGGACTGATTTAATGAATCACAAAATCTACACAGAAGCATGAACAACATTAAGTTAGATAAAAGTGTTGTTGAATTATCTCAAGTTAAGAAATGGTTAAATGCACATTGTGGTAAAAGATGGAAAGCTCATAATTATAAAGGTGAGGAAATTGACTGGAGAAGAATTCATAACTTGAGAAACAGTATCGAAAAGTTTGATAACATGTCTACTACAACATATGTTGAATTTAAAAAACGGGAAGATATGTTAGAATTTCTTGAGAAATGGCCTTCAGAAGTCTTGATTAATCCGTAGAAAGAGTGTACAATAATTAAAATGATGATAAATAGTTGCAAGGTACACAAAGGTACCCTAAACAAATTAAAATTTATTATCCGTGTAAGGAAGGAAAACTATGTCATATAATAAAACTAAAACCGACCCCGCCTTAGGGCAATCAATCCATGAATATCTAGTTAAAAAGGGAGTTGAAACTCCTGTAATAGAAAACAATCTAAGTCGTACAGACAAGATTGAAATTATCGAAAAACATTTTAATAAGATTATGGAAACACTTGGACTAGATCTAAGTGACGATAGTTTAATGGATACTCCAAAGAGAGTTGCAAAAATGTATGTAAACGAAATCTTTTGGGGTCTCGATTACGAAGCATTTCCTAAATGTACAGCAGTAGACAATAAAATGAAGTACGATGAAATGGTTGTTGAACGTAATATTAACGTTCAAAGTAACTGTGAGCATCACTTTGTTGTTATCGACGGACTTGCTACTGTTGCATATATCCCTAATCAGAAAGTGCTTGGACTGTCTAAAATTAATCGTATTGTTGAATACTTTGCTAAACGTCCTCAAATACAAGAACGTTTAACAGAGCAAGTATTTCATGCACTACAGGCAATCTTAGAAACAGACCATGTTGCAGTCGTAGTTGATGCATCTCATTATTGTGTTAAGTCTAGAGGTGTTGAAGATACTGGTAGCTCTACTATTACAAGTAAACTTGGTGGAGTATTTAAAACTGATGCTTCTGTTAGAGCTGAGTTTATGAATATTGTTAACAAGCCTTAACTAGTAGTAGGTGTAATGTCAGACAACGATAACACAAAGTATATTTACGAAAGCCCAGACAAAGGTAAGACTGTTTACTCACGGAAGTTTGGTGATAGTAAACGTAAGTTAGTTAAGAAAGATGCAACTCTTACAACTACAGTAACCACTGACGGAACACATGACGAAGTAATAGGAACAGTTCCTGTTACAAATGATGTTACCTTAACTGCAATTTCTGCAACAGAAGACATTGGCTGGAACAACAGTTATGAGTTTGCTCCGGGTTCAACTCATACACCTTGGACTACTATAGGTGATAAGATGGGAGATCCTGGATTTGAACAAGTACAAATTGCAGAGATAAATCGTAAGTTAGAAGTTATCGATAAAAGGCTTGCTATACTATATCCAAATGAAGAAATGCATAAAAAATTTGAAGGATTAAAACAATTATATAACGAGTATAAGGCAATGGAGAAATTACTTTCTGGGCCTGATAGCTTTGAGGAGGAATAATATGAATAAAATGTTTTTAACTGATACTGACATTGAGAACGCAGTACATGATATTGCTAGTCAAATGTATAAAGATCAATGGAGACCTGATTACATTGTTGGTATTACTCGAGGAGGATTAGTCCCGGCAGTATTAATGAGTCATCAATATGATTTACGCATGCATACACTAGATGTTAGACTAAGAGATGGTGTATCTGAAAACGAAAGTAACTGTTGGATGGCAGAAGATGCTTTTGGTTATATGAACGAAGAACAACAAAAAATATTTAAATGCAGATGGGATCCTAGTAAGAGAAAAAAGATTCTAATATTAGATGATATAAATGATACTGGTGCAACATACGAGTGGATTAAAAACGATTGGAGATCTATTTGTATGCCAGATGAACATGAATCCTGGAATAAAGTATTTCAAAGTAAAAGTGGTAATGTCAAGTTTGCTTCAATAGTAAACAATTTAGGTAGTGACATAGAGATTGACTATACTTCAATAGAGATTAATAAAGCAGAGAAAGACCACTGGATTGTCTTTCCATGGGAAAAAGGATAATATGCCACATTACGTTGTAGACGCATGTATTAAATGTAAGTATACTGATTGTGTAAGTGTATGTCCAGTTGATTGTTTTTATGAAGGGCCTAACATGTTAGTTATTAACCCTGATGAATGTATTGACTGTGGAGTATGCATACCTGAGTGTCCTGTAGATGCAATCATAGATGATTACGAAATGCAAAGTTATCCTGATAAAGATTGGATTACAATTAACGAAGAGATGTCACAAAAATGGCCAGTAATCACAGAGCAAAAAGATCCTTTACCAGAAGCAGATGAATTTAAAGATACAAAAGATAAAAAGAATTTAATGGAGAAATGATTGGCTATTAATTATAACGAGTTAAGAGATTTAATAGATCTTAAACAATGCCCGCACCTTAACTACAAATATAAGGATGTGGTTTCTCTACCACTTGACTTAGAACCGTTTGTGTTTGATAACGAAACTGCTTTTTGGGACCTATGGACAAATGAAAATCATGTTGTTTGGAGAAACCATATTGACAGAGGTTCTGCTAATTTAACTAACCCAGATATAACTAAAACACAATGGCACGGACTAGCACTACATGAGGACATGGATCTGTATGAACATGGATCTTGGGGTACTAAAATTACAGAAGAGGCTAGAGAAATAAGCCCTATTATGGTACAAAGAATGTTTGATGAATTACCATTTGTTAGAATAAGAAGTATTAGACTTTGGTCAGCACATAAGCAAATACCAGCACACTATGATGGTAACATGCCAGATAGTTTAGATGGTAAAATGTTCTTTCCTACAGAAATCCGTATAATGTTACAAGATGAAAATCCTAAACCTACATTCTGGCTTACTTCTGCTAAAGCACATAAACCTAATACTGAGGTACCAACAGACCAAAAGCATTATGTTGTACTACCAGAAGGTACTAATACATTTGCTTGGAATAACGAAGATTACTTACATGGTGCAGACTTTGATGGTTCTAATCGTAAAATATTAGCAGTAGTCAAAGGTTGGGTAGACTTAACTAAATTAGAAACGTTACTTGATAAAAGTATTGCAAAGTATCCAGACTTTGTGGTAAAAATATAGGTTGACTTTATGTAGTAACTATAGTACAATACGTTATAATGAGGAGAGAATATGAAATACTATTATAGTGAGATATTTCACAGTATACAAGGAGAAGGACATTATACAGGTGTACCTACTGCTTGGATACGTTTCTTCTTATGTAACTTACAATGTAATGGCTTTGGACAAATAGATCCTACAAATCCAGAAACATATGAACTGCCTTTTGAAGACTTTGATGTATCTAGTGTAGACAGAGTTGAAGACTTACCTGTATGGGATAAAGGTTGCGACAGTAGTTACACTTGGGCAAAGAAGTTTAAGAGTCTAATGGGACACGAAGAGCCTGAAGTGTTAGCAAATAAAATTATTGATATTATGAAAAATGATAGCAACCCTGAAGGACTGTTCTTGCATCCAGTAAGTAAACAACAACAACATTTGTGTATTACAGGTGGCGAGCCACTTATGATTACAGGACAAAGAGCAACTGTAGGTATACACAACGAATTAGTAAGACAGAACAATGTGCCAGCTTCAATGACATTTGAAACTAACGGAACACAAAAACTTAGTGAAGACTTTAAAGATTGGGTAAAAGAAATAGATACTGAAATATTTTTTAGTTGTAGTCCTAAACTTTGGAATGTTGCAGGAGAGAAACCTGAAAAAGCTATTAAGCCAGAGATTGTTGCTGATTATTACAAAGCAAGTAAAACAGGTCAATTAAAGTTTGTAGTTGGCCATCAAGAAGAACATTGGGAAGAGATGGAAGGGGTTATAAGCCAGTTTAGGGAAGCCGGCGTTATGTGGCCTGTATGGGTTATGCCTGTAGGGGCAAGAGAAGAAGAACAACATGCGACAGCAGGTGCGGTCGCAGAAAAGGCATTTAAACGAGGATACAATGTAGCGGCAAGAGTACATGTCTACTTGTTTGGAAATGCTATAGGAACATAAATAACAATGCTTATAGAAGGCATTTAAACACGATCTAGAAAAGGATTTCTAACTATGAAGATACTTAAGGTTATTCCAGTGCTTTTAACTACATTAGCAGTACTAGGTGCATGCTCACCTGGTCACATAGCGGCCAGCAAAAATGGTAAGGCTGAATATGTTTGGGTAGGTTGTCATGTTGTTACCCAGAACCCTAGTCCGTCAGGCGAATATGCTTTTAGCCCTGATCCGTTCCAGGATTTATCTGTAGGAGACAAACTTTACTTTAAACAAGTCGGCAACGACGGATCTGTTGGTCCAGTTACAACTGGAGAACCTTGCAAAGACTAAATTTTCTGATAATATAAGGAGATAAAGAAAATGCAAGTAAAAGGTAAACTAGACGAACTAATGGAAGGCAATGACTGGGCTCTAATATTTGGAGATGACGGTCATGTAAAAGGAATTTTTATTCCTGAAGGCAAAGTAGAAAAAGATGTGCCGATTGAAATGGAAAACTTACTCCGTGTAATGGGCATAAATTTATATGAGGATGGAGCATCCGTCCACTGACAAGAATAGCCAAGTCCTCTATTTGGGGATTTGGCGTTTCTTACTTAGGAGTCTTGAATGACAAAACACTGGATAGAAACTAACCCATGCGTGGGCATCTGCGTTGCAGGTTACGGACCTAACGGTGAATATTGTATTGGTTGTTACAGGACTGATGAGGAAAGAACAGAGTGGAGAAATTACACAGACGAAGAACGTGATAATGTTGTATCACAATGCACAGTAAGGGAAGAAGAAAATGCTTAAATGGTTAAAAGAGAAGCTAGGTAAAGAAAAAGTTAAACCTAGTACTATGTCTGAGAAAATGCAAGACAGTAAAGAGCCTTGGGTTAATGTTGTTACTTGTGACATTAATAAAGATAATCCAAAAGAAGGTTATTTTGAACTAGAATGGAATCCTGCATTTGTTAAACACTTAATTAAAGCAAACTACTATGGTCCTACACCTGAATCAGTAGTTGATCAATGGTTTACAGACCTTTGTACGAATGTTAGTTTAGATGGGCAGGCACAACAAAGTGCTATTGCTGATGGTGGTAGAGTTCGTACTAATGAAAAGACGTTGAATCAATCATGAAGTGGCTAATTGTATTAGTAGCAATGGCGGTTGCCGAAGATGGTACTTCGGAACACTTTATACTAACTCAACCAAACTTTCAAAGTCTAGAACATTGTCAAGTATCAGCAAGGGCAAATACTGTTAGGATAGAACAATTATACAAACAACATTTTAATGGCCCGGGTAAGACATATTGCTTTGATGAAGAAAGCCTAAAAGAATACTTGACACTTAGGGCAACAACTAAGCCAAAACAAACTCAAGGTATTTAAAATAAAGGTTGACATTACATTAATGTTATGTTATATTAATTAAATAATGAAACTTCAGGAGTTACATATGTCTTTTTTACTAGTTGATGCGGCTAACTTGTTTTTCCGTGCTAGGCATGTAATACGTCACGGTACATCAGAAGAACGTGTTGCAATGAGCTATCATATTATATTTGCTAGTATCTTAAAGCAATGGCGTGAGCAAAAGGCTACTCATGTTGTATGTTGCTTTGAAGGACGTAGCTGGCGTAAAGAAATTTATGCTCCTTACAAAGCACAACGTAAGGTTGCTAGAGATAAACTTACAGTAAAAGAACAAGAAGAAGAACAAGTATTTTGGGAGAGCTTTGATATCTTTAAAAAGTACTTAACAGAACGTACTAATGTTACTGTATTGCAAAATTCTGGTGTTGAAGCAGATGACTTAATTGCACGTTGGATCGACTTGCATCCAGATGATAAACATGTTATTGTATCTAGCGATAAAGACTTTGAACAGTTAATTGCTCCTAATGTTGATTTGTATAATGGTATAACTGGTGTTAAGACTACTATTACCGGATACTTTGATGATAGAGGCAAGCCAGTTAAAGATAAGAAAACAAAAGAAGTAAAAGCGGCTCCTCAGCCTGACTTTATGTTATTTGAGAAGTGCATGCGAGGTGATACATCAGATAACATCTTTAGTGCATACCCTGGTGTCCGTACTAAAGGTACTAAAAACAAAGTTGGTCTCATTGAGGCATTTGCAGATAGAGACAACAAAGGATTTATGTGGAATAACTTAATGCTACAACGTTGGACTGATCATGAAGGTACAGAACACTTAGTTAGAGATGATTACGAACGTAACGTTAGTATTATTGACTTACATGCACAACCTGATAACATTAAGAAGGAACTAGATACTACTATTGCAGAAGCAGTACAAGTACCTCCAAAAAGTGGTGTTGGTATACATTTTATGAAGTTTTGTGGTAAACATGATATGCAAAAGGCAGTAGATCAAGCACAACATCATTCAGAATGGTTAAGTTCCGTATATGGTTAGGTTATAAATAGTTTTAACGGTATTAAGATGATAAATACTGTTAGAGGATAAACTATGAGCAGACCTAAACCAACAGTAATACTAACACATACAGATCCAACTACTTACAAGTCAGAGGAGGTTCTTGGAGCAGATGCAATTTATGCTGTCTTCTTTAAAGACAAACCTATTAACTTGAGAACACTAAATTCACTTGTATCTTATCCTGGACCAAAGTATAAAAAAGTATCCTTTAGTAATCCAGGACATGCTTTTAATTTAGCAGATAGATTGAATAAATTATTTAGAACTAACGACTTTTCTGTTGTAGAATTGAAAAATGGCAGAAAGATCGTAGAGCATGGGTCTAGCAAATAAACTAGTAGCACACTATCTAAATATGAACCCTAGACAAGGCTTATGGGAAACTACAGAAGTGACTCCATATAGTATGTTCAAAAACTATGCACCGGGTAAGGAAAAGGGATTAAGGCTAACAAGTTTTGGCTGGGCTTTAATGCGGAAAGACTTTACAAACTATTCACATCAATTACCTACAGGATTTCGTTTAACTGCTGGACATTTAATTGGATTGCAAAATCATTGCGATTGGCCTTATTATATTGGTGCAGGGTATTTGAGGCTATTTGGAGAAGCTGATAATATAGAGGTACGGCTCGTAAACAACGATATTGTACTATGGCTTAATAGTTTAAGTACGTTAGGGCAGGGTAGATTTTAGGTAAATACATATATGAAAGACTGGAACCCCTATATCAAGGCCGGTTGGGAATTGGTTACAGAAGCGACTTCGGTTACTCCTGTATACTTAGATCCAGAAATTGAACATTTCCTAGTTTTCACAATCGCAAGAACCATTGAACGTAGCGATATAGGTAGCGAATCTGTTGCTATTAAAATACTAGAAGCACGTTCTGTTCCTAGGGGTAGAACCAGACAACCGATCCTCCGAGCTATTGGTGAAGAATGTTTGTTTATAGATGCCTGGGATATTAAAAAACCTAAATGGCCTAGCAATACATACTATAGCGAAATGGGCCAAATTGCTTTTATGCAGTCTTCTTTATCAACTAGACCAAATAACGAACTGTTAGAGAAAGCAAGTTATAACTTTCCCTTACTATCTAAGGTGCTAAAAACCGTTCGTAACCTCGCAAATTTCTAGACCCGTATAGCGGTAACTTCTACAATACTCACTAAATATAGGTGTTACGGTACAGAACCGTAATAAATTTATTTTAGGAGATAAAAAAATGATTGACCCAAGAATAGAAATCTATGACATGATCTGGAATATTAGCAATCAGTTAAATGAGCTAACAATGAAATTGTCAGAGATCCCACATGATATTGAAGAGTATGATATGAACTTCCATGGACCATGTGAGGGTGATTATATGCACCCAGATACACCAACACACGCCAAGCCTGAAGGTTTTGGTGACGAAGCTTATTGGGACGCCCCATGCCAAGTTTGGATGGAGCCATCACAATGGGAATGGGATGAGCATGATATGTTCGGTAATGCCGCAACTGACTACTGCTATGACTGTGAAACATCTGAATGGGATTATTCAGAAGAGCCAGATTGGTCAAACGAGTACACATGGGAATATGACACATTAGAGCATGATAGTATTTCAGGTGATGATATGCCTCCAATGGATATCGATGCACCTAAAGAAGAAGGCAAAGAGTAGTAACAAGTCCGCTTTTATAAGGGGGCTTTTTTTATATCTCCTAGTTTTGGCGAGTTAAAAGAACCTGTATATGTTATAGTATACAGGTTTTTTCTTGGCTAAGTCATTGTAATCATTACAAAACCAAAAAAAGTTTAAAAAAGAACCAGAAAAAGGTTGACTATATAGGACCTTTGTGTTATATTATAAACATAATGCAGTAACGAATGGCGTTGTTGCTAACAGAGTTTAAGGAGATTAGAGTGTCTGATATTGTTACAAATGAAGTTCTTGAAGCGGCAATTAACGAAGTTGCTAGGGGTGAAACATTTAAATTTGTTGGTTATGCAGTTAATAAGAAGGGTCGAGGTAAACTAAGGTTTACAAATGATAAGAGACGTACTCAAACGTTACTTCGAAATGGTATGACTGATGTTAAGTTTATGGAACTTCCAAACCGTATGAACAAAGAAGAAATCCTTGCTAGTACATTTGTTCAAGCAGTCAGTCCTCAAATTAATTCAGAAATAATGCAGAAAGAGGTTGACATTACTGCTTAGTTCGTCTATAGTAGTAATATAATATAAAACTAACCCATAAAAGGAGCCACACAATGGGACAAGCAGAGCAAAAAGTAAATGAGCCAAACACTCTAAAAATTAGTGAGTGTAAGCCAATTATCCGTAAAGCAGTTAATAAGAAACGTCCAGTGTTTATTTGGGGACCTCCCGGTTCTGGTAAATCGGATATGGTTGATCAAGTTGCTAACGAATTTGATAACAGTCTTGTTATTGATATGAGAATGGCACTTATGGATCCTACAGATATTAAAGGTGTTCCATATTACTCCTCAAACGACAACACTATGAAATGGGCACCTCCAGCAGAATTGCCTAATGCAGAAACTGCAAAAGAATATGAAATTATTTTTCTTTTCTTAGACGAGCTTAATAGTGCTCCTCCAGCAGTACAAGCCGCGGCTTATCAGTTAGTGTTGAATCGTAAAGTTGGTTCTTATCATTTGCCAGATAACGTTGTAATTATTGCCGCAGGTAATAGACTTGGTGATAAAGGTGTTACTTATAGAATGCCTAGTCCGTTAGCAAATAGATTCTTGCATATTGAGTTGAGAGTTGATTTTGATGATTGGGAATTGTGGGCAATTGAAAATGCTATCCATCCTCAAGTTGTTGGATACTTGAAGCAGTTTAAGGGAGACCTTTTTAACTTTGATCCTACAATGCACGATAGAGCTTTTGCTACTCCGCGTACCTGGGCTTTTGTATCTGACATGTTAGATGATACAATGTCAGAAAGTGCTAATACTGATATGGTATCAGGACTTGTAAGTGAAGGTATTGCTATTAAGTTTATGTCTCACAGAAAGCATGCCGCAGATCTTCCGGATCCAGCAGAAGTGCTAAGTGGTAAAGTTACTAAGTTTGCTTCTAAGGAAGTGTCTGCTACATATGCATTAGTTGTTTCATTATGCTATGAGCTTAGAACAAAGTATCAAGATGCTAAACGTTCTGGTAAGAGTGAGGACTTTAATAAAGCCGCTGATAATTGGTTAGGCTTTTGTATGGAAAACTTTGAACCTGAAATGGTTATTATGGGTGCCCATACTGTTCTTAAAAACTACAAGGTGATTTTTGATCGTAAGAAGATGACAAACTTCCCGGAGTTTTTTAAACGTTATGCGAGCTTGCTAACAGATGACTAAAAGGATTCGAGACTGGGCCATATCAGATAAGTTATATGGTCCAGATGCTCGTACAATATGGTTGGATCAACCCCCTGAATCTTCGGAAGTTAGCGAGTGGCTCCGCGAACAACGAAAGGGTTGGTCCAACCGACCTACTGAACACATACCTAGATGGAAGTTAAAAGTCTGGTGTAAAGATAATAATTTAAAACAATTAGATTATGATTATACTAAACTTACTATATGGTTTAGAAAAGAAGAAGATGCTATGTTATGGGATTTATCTAAACCAGATACAATAGAACCTGTTTATCATAACAGAGACGGACAAATTAGAGGACATTAAAAAAAAGGTTGACTATTGGTCCTTTCTGTTGTATAGTATATACATAATAAGAAAACTAATAAGAGCGGAGAGCCACTATGTATAAAAGAATAATAATATTACTAGTAACATTATTTGCAGTTATGATAACAATAACTATCTTAACACCTGCAGACGCAAAGCCTAAATTTGAAAAAGAGTTCAATAAAGAACAAGCAATTAAGTCTTTGCAAAAAGGTGGAATGGTTGTATTTGTAAGACACACATATGCTCCTAAAGTAGAAGGTAACAATAGTAAAGGTTACGATGGTAATAAGGTTTGTGAAAAACAAAGGAATTTACTTTCAGAGGGTATTAAGCAAGCAAAAGAGTTTGGTAAGTTTCTTAAAACAAATAACATTGCAGTTGAAAAAGCACTAGCAAGTCCTATTTGTAGATGCTGGAAAACAGCCAAATTAGCTGGATTAGAATTTCAAAAAGATGCATTGTTTCAAGCAAAGAACTGGAAGAAGAAAGATAAGATTATTAAGATCAGAGAAGTAATTAAAAACTGGAATGGTAAAGGAAACTTATTTGTTTTTACACACTTTAAAGTAATGAAGTCTGTATTTCCAGGATTTAAAGCAGATAACGGACAGATGCTAATAATAGATAAAAACCTAAAGAAAGTTGGAGTTATTAATACTGCATACAATTCTAGCAATATTCTTTAAAATAATGCTAGAAATAGGTTGACTATAGTAAATATAGATGCTATAGTATATATATAATAAGGAAATGGAGCCACACATGACCACAGATATTGCAAAACAAGCAAAAAATAAGTTAATTAAAGCAAGAATAACTATGCTACTAAAGTACCCATTTTGGGGACCTTTGTCAGCAAGGCTTGTTTTAGAAGAAGCACCTTGGTGCCAGACTATTGCTACAGACGGTCGTAAGTTTTATTATAATTCAGAATTTGTATTAAAATTAGATGATCAAGAATGTGTATTTGGTTTTGCACATGAAGTTGGACACATCATTTACGAACATATGACAAGACGTGGTAATAGAGAACCTGGACTATGGAATATGGCAGGTGATTATATTATTAATAATATGCTTGTTCGTGAGAGTGTTGGTCGTACAATTACTACTGTTCCTATCCTAGTTGATCGTCAATACGAAAATCATACTGCTGATGAAGTATATGATAAACTAGTTGATAGAAATGCAGAAGTGCAAAATACATTAGATGAGCATTTAGACTTAGATGGTGATGGTGACGAAAAAGAAGGTCCTGGTGCAGGAGGTCAACCTGGAGGCTCTAAGCCTAAATTTAAGAAGCTCTCTTCTGAAGAAAAGAAAGCTATGAGGAATGAGTGGAAAGAAGCAGTTATTGATGCAGTTAATAAAGCAGGTGCAGATAACGTTCCAGGTGAAGTAAAACGTTTAGTTAAACAAATTACCGAGCCTGTATTAGATCTTCGTGAACTTTTCCAAATACAATTTAGTAGTTCATTAAAGTCAGATTATACTTGGATGCGTCCTAATAGAAAAGGATGGCACACTGGTGCAGTACTTCCTGGTAATTTGCCAGGTGAGCAGTTAGACGTTGTTATTGCACTTGATGCTTCAGGTAGTATTTGGGATAGCACACTATCAGACTTCTTAGGTATTGTACAAGGATCTTTAGATCAATTTGATTCTTATAATGTTAAGATTCTTACTTTTGATACACAAGTATACAACGAAGATAATTTTACACAAGATGATGGTCGTGATATGTCCGAGTATGCAATACAAGGTGGTGGCGGAACGGATTTTGATTGTATATGGGAGTGGCTTAAATACAACGATGTTACACCACATCAACTAGTAGTTCTAACTGATGGTTACCCTTGGGGATCATGGGGAGATGAGAACTACTGTGATACATTATTTGTAGTACACGGAAACGAAAATATTAAGGCTCCATTTGGTATTACTGCAAACTATATGCCAGCAAGGGCATAAAGGTAGGAGTTTAAATTGGATCAATTAACGTTATGGATGGCATTGGGCTTTCTATTTGCAGGCTATAGTGTTATAGCAAACGATAGTGTACAAACACTAGGTACTTGGATTGCAAGTAACAATCAAAGATTCCATTGGACAACTATGTGGTGCTCTGCTAGTGCAGTTTTACTTTGGGCACTTTGGTATGGTTGGACTGTAAATGGTGGTGATATTAGTTATGGTAGATTAGATAAAATACCATTCCAGGAAGTTAAATGGTATCATGCAATGGCTCCACTTGTACTGTTATTACTAACAAGAATAGGCGTACCAGTTAGTACGTCTTTTTTAGTTTTAAGTGCATTTGCAAGTACATTTGTATTAGAGAAGATGCTAGTAAAAAGCATAATGGGATATGCAGTTGCCGCAGTATTTGCATATGTATTATGGATACTAATTGCAAAATGGTTAGATGAACGTAATAATCCCGTAACAGAATCACGTAAACCTTATTGGAGAGTAGCACAATGGATAACTGCTGGTTTCTTATGGTGGACTTGGCTAGCACATGATATTGCAAACATAGCAGTATTTCTACCACGCCAAGTTCCATGGGATATGATGGTACTAGTTAGCCTAGTGTTTATTATAGGTCTTGGGTTTATGTTCCGAGAAGGTGGCGGTAAGATTCAACAGATTGTATTAGAGAAACAACATACTAGATACGTTAGAAGTGCAACAATTATTAATGCCGCTTACTTTGTATGTTTACTTTTCTTTAAAGAACTAAACAATATTCCAATGTCAACGACATGGGTATTTGTTGGAATACTATGTGGACGTGAACTTGCAATAGGAACACTAAGCAACGGATCATACAGATTAAAAAATGTGTTTCCTATAGTAGGAAGAGATTTTATGAAGATGATGGTAGGTTTAGGAGCATCATTGGGTATTGTATTACTAATACATTATGTATTGGTTCCAAACGGATTCTAAATGGTTACACACCGTACTTAAAATGGCTATAAGTATCAGTGAGCAAATAGAAGATGCTCAATAAATTTTAATTTAGGAGAATATTTAAAATGGCTGAAGAACAACCTATCGAAGAGACCGCAACACCAGTAGCAGAAGCTCCAAAGGGCCCTGCTAATACCGGACTTAATTTAGAAGATTTAAAAGTTGTATGCGGTGCAATCGAAATTGGTGCTAATAGGGGTGCATACCGTCCAAACGAATTTAAAGTTATTGGCGAAGTATGGGAAAGAGTTACCGGCTTTATTAAAGCAACAGAACCACAAGTTGCCGCACAAAAAGAAGCTACAACAGATAACATCGGAGAAGGTGTAAATGTAGAACCTGTAAATGCAGAGCCAGTTGCAGAAGTTACCGACGAGAATGGAAGCTAGGAGTATATCATGGCTAGATTTATTAAGCACGTTGGACAAGACGGAAAAGGCGCTCCAGTAGTAGTTGTATTCCGTGAGGTTCCAAATGATTCTGAAAACTGTTTGATTGTTAGAACAACAGACTTACCAGAACTACATCAAGCAGATCTTATTAAAGCAGTTGAAAGTGTTTCTGGGCAAGATGCTAATGACATTGGCGACTTTTTACATAGACAAAAGTTTAATGATGGCACAGACATGTTATCAACAATTCATGCTAAAGGATGGTTAACTAAAGTTCCTACTAAGCATATTGTTATGGTACCATCGCCAGGTAATAAAATTAATTTACAAGATCTAAATAAAGAGTTAAAGCAAATTAACCGTCCAAAACCAGGCATTCCTGGCAAAGGAGGAGTAGCTACACGTTCAGCTGACATTGCTAATGACTCAACAACACCAGGTGGAAATCCAGGAGTTTTAGATGATAGTGCTATTGCAAACAAACTTCGTAACCAAGCAAAAACATTTCAAGCTGAAGCAAAACGTTTATTAGCAGAAGCAGAAGAACTAGTTCCAGTTGGTACACCGGTAGATTTATCCACTGTAGAAGCTCCTACAGTAGGTGAAGTTGCAGAAGCGTCCGTTAAGCCTAGAAGAGGTAGGCCAAAGAAGGCTAAGGTAGCGGAAAACATCTAAATTAGGAAAAGTAGATTTTAATGAGTATTCGTAAGAAAGATCGTAGCTTTGAAGAAATGTTACGAGAAATACAAGTTGATCAAGTACCAGTCGAATACATAGATTACATTCGAGTTTACCTTGACGATGGACAGCAGATTGTTTTCCGTCAAGATGAATTAACTGGTATAAAGCATAGTAACGATATATTAGAGATTAAACAATTACAAGAGTGTTTAGATCGTATAGTTGATTTTGAAGTTATGATGAATTCAGATTTAGTTAAGTCTAAAGTAACAAGATTTGTAGGGGCATTGCTGGCTACACACTTCTCGGAGAAATAATATATGGATTTTGTTTTTATCAATCCAAGTGAAGTTGCAACAAGATTTTTTCCTTTGTTTGAAAGAACACTTACATTTGGTGTAAAACTAACAGAAGATTTTGTTCCTCAATACGATACAAGTATTGTAACTGATATCCCATTACTTGATGAAGGCTTCAATGGAGGCTTTGATTCTATTGCATGGGATAGAGATGGTGTACAATTACAACAGGCTAAAAAATATCCTAAATTTAAGTTAGAAGATTATCAAGACAAAGAAGTACCTAATGGTGTTATTTTAATTGATATGATTTGTCATCATAGAATATATGCAGTAACTAGCCAATGGATTAGAGAAGATAACAAATGGTCATTACAACGTAATGCAGATGTTAATGATGACAAAGATAATTACAAGAAACGTGCTATCGAAGAAATAGAAGCAAGACATTTGCATGGAACAGTACAAACATATCTATACCCAGATGGTACTGTTAAGTTCAAAATGCATCCAATTGATATGGCTTATATGGTTAGTAAAAATATTGTTAGTAGGCATTGGATTTCAATATATCCTACATTAGTTGCTCAAAGACATAATGAAGCAGTAAGTACAGCAATATTTAATAATTGGATTGAAAAAACTGCTATCTAGTATACGTTTTGTAACTACCAAATAGTAAATCCCAAATAGGAATAAACAGTCCATAGTTTTTAAATGGCGATACATGATGTACTAAATGCCATTTGCCTGATGTAAGTACAGGATACCAAGTAAACTTAGGATTGTGTTCTATTACTTCTTGCAAGAATGCCGCCCAAAAATAGTATGCAATACTAACCCACCATGCACCAGTTATATAACTAAAGATTAAAGTAGGAATAACTTCTGTGATCCAGAGATCTAAAGTTGATAGCCATGTGTCATTAAACAGAAAACAATTATTCCAATGCCAGGATGTTCCGCCTGTAATGTTAATGTACTTGTGGTGGTCGTTATGTGCTTTAAAAGACACAGGAAACCATCTGCGACCGTGTACATGTACAGTTCTGTGTACAATGTAAAGCAGTAAAGTCCATAGTAAAAATGTTAATATATAATGCATCATCAATACTATTTATTAGGATAAGCAAATAAGATAATTCCGATAAATAATAGTATGGAAGAGATATACTACCAAAAAGTAGACATACCAAATATTGCACAATTACAGAAAGATCTTGACGAATCTCTTACCAAGCATAATATTAATGAGATGTGTAGAATTAAAGATAGTAAGTATGACTTCTACGAGCAAATATATAGATTCAAACTATTGAATAAACATCCTGTTTGGGACGGCTTAATGTTAAAAGACGGGATTTTCTTTTTTCTTGAAAAGAATACAATACAAGGTGTACATGTTGATGGCTTTCGTGCTGATAGAAAAGATGCATCTGATATGGCACTTAACATACCAATTCGTAATTGCGGTATTGGTAGTATGGATTGGTACGGTGGTCCAAAATATACATTAGAAGAAAAAACTGTGGCGGAAAGCCGTAGAACAAAATATCTTAAACTTAATTGGGAAAGTAAACCTGAGGTTGTTGCATCTGTAACTATTGACACTCCTCATTTAGTTAGAATTGACAGACCGCATCAAGCAAAAAACTTATGCCCAGACAAACCTAGAGTAATGCTTTCCATTCGATTTACGCCAGATTTAAAATGGCTATAGTATAACATATATTTATTTGGTTAGACGTTTTTAGCCTTTCCAATAAATAGTAGTATGGAAAAACTTTTTCAAAAAATTGACGATATTCCTAATATTGCAGACTTAGTGTTTAGAATTAATAAGTCGTTGTATATGCATAAAATTAATAAAACAGTAACAATTCAATCACCCGAATATAACTTTTATGAAATGATAGATGAATTTATAAAGGCAAATCCGCATCCAGTTTGGAATGGTTTAAGTTTGAAGTCTGGGTTAATTTTTGTGTTAGGTAAAGATAAGGCACAAGGCCTACATATTGATGGTTTTAGAGCAGACAGATCAGGTGCATCAAATTATGCATTAAATATTCCAATTCGTAATACTGGTATTGGTAGTATGGATTGGTACGGAGAATCTCCGTACAGATTAGAGGTTCAAAAAATAGTAGATGCAACTGTAATGGGAAGAAAAACAAACTCTAACAAATATTTAAAACTTGAATGGGACGGAGAGCCAAAACTAATTGCGTCTGTAACTATTAAGGATCCTCACTTAGTTAGGATTGATGTTCCACATCAAGCAATTAACTTATGCAAGGAAAATCCTAGAGTAATGCTTTCTATTAGATTTAAACCGGACTTAAAATGGCTATAGTATAACATATCATAGAAGGAGTTAAAATGATATCATTAAAATTAAGCGATGCATCAGAAGAGATACCTGTTGCTAACTCTTTACATAGAAGAGCCCCTTTTATGAAAAGCACATTACAACCTCGAGAACCTTATCCAAGTTTAATTAAATTAGAATTAACTGAAACTGATACAGACTTATTAATCAAAGATACTTTAGAGGCTTTAGATAATGTAGGTATGTTTGGATATAGATTAAGAGGTAAAAGACCAGATGGATCATTAAAAAGTGATACTGGTTACTTAGGAATGGGTTTAACCTACAATCCTTTACACATTGATGGAATTGAAACAGATCCACATGAGCAAGTACAAGGAAATCACTTTAAACATATTAAACAAGAATTTGGTGCAAAGTCAGGCGATGGTCGCGTTAGCCCTTATAGCAGAATGGACCAATCAGAGGCTAGAACATTAGCAGTAAGAAAAGATACACATTATGATACCTATAGTATGGCTTTTCGTACAGAAGGTAGTAAACACGGATACTTAGGAACGTTCTTAGATAGTTTAAAAAGAAGCATGGTTAGATCAAGTCTTCGCATAATCTCTTCTCATGGTTCTACTCAAGCAATGGGTCAAAAAGGAGCAGAACGTGCAGTACAAAAGCCAGGTGTTGCTTGGCACACAGACGAAATGATGTTTAACAATTTAAGAATCAATATTGCTATTAAAACATCTAAAGAGTTTGTACTAGAGCAACAAACAAACGTAGGAAAATTAATTCACTTAGAAGCTCCATATGCATATAGCTGGGACACAGGTATTCCTCATCGTGCTTATTGTTCAGAGAAACCAGAAGAGCCTTTTTTCCGTACACATATTATGTTAGGTGTTGCTCCGTGGTTTGACTTTAATGAAGAAACACAAACTTGGACACAAAACGAATTCTATCAAAAAAAGCATCCTTGGGACATGCTATGTGATGGTGATATTATCCCTGGAGCAAAACTGGTAGTACAAGACTAGTTTACTATATTAAATAGATATAATAAGGAATAACACATGGAACAACATTGGATTGCTTTAGCCACTACTGCTGAAAATGAGATACTTGCCTGGCATACAAATCTAAATATTCTCGAATCAGCTTGTGCTGGAGACTTTCGTGCTATATGTAAAGTATTTGGTGTTAGTGCTGATGAGTATGCAAAACTTAAACAAGGTAAACTTAACTATAAACTACAATACTCTAGCCCAAGAGATACTCATTTTGTAGAAGATACTACACGTTCTGAAGAAATTACTATTGTAGGTCAGTTACTACAAGGTAGAGTAAGTTTAACATTAGAATTACATCAACGTTTAGAACACGGATATAAAAGATTTGAACCTGTTGTTCCTTGGCAAGCAAAAGCATACCAGTTAAAAGAAGAACAAGCAAGACGAGCTCTTGCTGGAGATACAAATGATATTGAATTTATTAAAGACGAACAGGCTATTAGAAAACTTCCAATAGAAACTATTTGTAATTTAATCATTGCTAAAGCAGACAATGATAGATATCAAATACGAAAGTTAGAAAGAATTCGTATTAAAACACAAAAAGCAATCCGTAAACTACAGACAAGAGAGGATGTTAGTGAGATTAGAGCTACTTTAGCAGAAGAATCTTTCCTAAGCATGTTGATGTAATGAAAAATTTAATATACTATATTCCACAAAGAATACTAAACTCTGATAAAGGAAGAGACATTAATAATGTACAACGTGACTTTTTAGGTATGTTTAATCCTTGGATTAGTTTAAGTGATAGAACAGGTACATTAGACTTAGGAATTAATGTATATAATAATAGTCCTATTCCTAAAAATACACATGCTGAAACTTTTGAGTCTTGTTCAGTTGGTAGAACAACAAGTATTATTAAAGATTTCTTATTTAACTTAGAGTCTGAAATTAAACAAAAGTTAGTTATTATGTACTCAGGTGGTATTGATAGCACTTTAATTGTATGTATGTTGATTTCAAGTCCTTATTGGGAACAAATTAAAGACCATGTACTACTAGCATTTAACGAAGATAGTCAACTTGAGAATCCTGTGTTCTTTAATCAAATTATATTAAAATCATTTGGACATTGTTTAATTAGCAGTAATAACTTTTATGATATTGTTAGTAATCCTGATTATACTGTAGTAACAGGCGAATGTGCTGATAACTTATTTGGAAGTTTAACAGTTAAAAGTTATATGGATTCAACAGGTGATTTTGATTGTTTACATAAAGACTGGGAAACAGGTAGTTTAGATTGGTTACTAGATAAATCAAATAAAGAAACCAGAGATGTTCGTGAACAAATGTTATATGACTTAGTTAATGCAAGTCCTATAGACATTGCTAGTAATCATGAGTTTTTGTGGTGGATTAACTTTTCAATGAAATGGCAAGCAGTAAAGTATCGTATGTGTATGCATGGTCCTACAGCAAATCATGTAATTGGTATGTGTAACAACGTTATTAACTTCTTTGATACAGAAGAATATCAAGTATGGGCTTTATATACAACAGAATCAAAACTAGGCGATACATGGGCTAGTTATAAACTTCCTGCAAAAAGACTTATTAACGATGTATGGGAAAATCCTAATTATCTTATTAGTAAAACAAAGTGGCCTAGTTTGCCAACTATTACTCGTTACAATAATGCATGGGGTTACTTATACGAAGAGGATGGTGAGTTGACTGTTTCTAAAAATTAATGACTTCATATACTCCCAAATATTGATTTTTTAGCAGTTGGTTTATGTTTAATCTTTTGTTTAAATTCTTCTGTAAAGACTCCATCAACTCTAATACTAAAAGCAGAGTAAGGACTTGTATCACTTCCGTGATAGTTAGCAGTATCAAACCATGCTACTTGGCTCTTAATATAATGTCTTGTATCACTATCCTTGTCTTCTACAAAGAAAGACTTACGATCCATAAACATGTTAATCCAAATAAACTCATCTGGATCTGTGACCCTATTTAAAGGATTATGATCTCTATGTGTTATACATTGCTGATCCTGGTCATTATAAAATATTAAAGTTCTACCAATCTCGCTAAAGATGTTCTGTTCATCTACCCAATCCATAAAAAACTTAAAGTTCTCATAAAAGGGTCCTTCTTTATTGTTTTTTGCTAAGTGCTTATCTGCATAGTCTTTTGTAATAGGTTGCTTTATAAACATATTGTAACCAATGCCTTGTGCTTCAGTTACTAACTTTACAAACGTTAATGCATAACTAGGTTTACCTGTTGCTAAGTATTCATGCACTTGCTCATGTCCAGGTGCAGTATTATCTTCAGCAATTCTTTTTAATGCAGTAGATAGTTCTTCTCCTGGATTCTCTTCTGGCCAGTTTAGTCCAGCACCGGCTACAGCAGGAAGTACTTGACAACCTATTTTTAATCCTAACCATGAGTCAGCAAAAGCCTTACATAGTTTTATTTTTAATTTATTAAGCCCTTCAATATCAATGTATTTGTCTAAGTTAACGTAAGGCTTTCCATTAATTTTGTATATCATTCAGACCAAATTTTTCTACAATCTCTTGCATCTCTCGTTTACTAATACCAAAGTTATTGCCTATCTCATCAATCCTTTTAATATCAATTTCTCTAAACATAAGAGATTTAACAAATACAAGTTCTTGTTTACTGAGCTTTACAGATTGTTCTTGATAATCTTCAAAAGCCTCACATGCAACAGGAAACTTTTCTTTTACCATATCATACATTGCTCTAGCATATTCTTGTATTTCCCATTGTGCATGGCTATCCATTCGTAGTCTAGCATAATGTAAAAAGTTTTTAAGATTAGATTTCCAGTAACATTCTGTATATCCGCCTACTGGAAGAACTTGCCTCGCAGTTTCTCTAGCCAAGTTAAGGTTATCGGAATGTTCTGTGTAGAGGGAGTAATCACGATCCCATGACTCGTTAATATCGTCACTGATTCGTCTTTTTGTTTCTTCGTCAAGCTCTCCTTCTCTACCTTGCTTATTGGTTGCACTTTGTGGCTTGATGTTCTCTGAGTTGGGTACATATACTTCGTCTGTAAGTACCGAGTAGCGAGCCGAATATTCATTTAATGATGCCGTCCTATGTCTGACTAATTGCCTCATTACAAAAATAGGCAGTTTAATGTGAAACTTTACTTCGCACATCTCGAATGGCGTAGTGTGTTCATGTCGCATTAGATAACGTATTAATGCTCTATCACTACTAGCCTTTTTAGTACCATCTCCGTAACTTACCCGGGCGGCTTGTACAATAGAGTTATCTGTGCCCATATAGTCAACTAGGCCAATAAATCCTTTATCTAATACTTGTTTGTAATTCGGGTCTTTATTAAAATCTATCTCCGAACATAATGTCATACTGTTTCCTTTACTTCTGTTTGTCTTTCTATTATAGCACGTTTTCTGTTTCCCCACAACCTTTTTATTTCCGAAAGTGGAGCAAACGGCAACATTATAAGTAAACATGCATCAAACTCGTGCCATCTTCCACTTACACTTGCACCAAAATCAAAACTACTTGCTTCTCTGTGATGATTGTTATGCCAACCACTTCCAAAATGAAAGTATCCAATTGGCCAACAATTGGTACTGCAATCATTATTATTAAAGTTTTGATACCCAGATGCAGGAACGTGTCCAAATGTATTAACTAGCCCGTCCATATGTAAACTAGATAATGCACCCATAATCCAAAACCAAAATGTAAACTGCCATCCAAATACTAGTGTACTAGCAAGTAATGTTATGAATATAATTTTGTTATAATGATTATGTAAAAATACAATTTTCTTATCTCTTAATAAATCAACAGCATAACGGAAACTTACAGTATCTTGTTTAATGCCAAACTGCCAACCCATGTAACTATGCCACCAGCCATTTTCTACTGGAGTGTGTATGTCTTTGCCTGGCTGATCACTAACTTTATGATGATGTCCTCTATGTAAAGATGCCCACCATAACGGGCTTCCTTCTCCTACCATAACTGCCAGCCAGTATAAGATAGGCTTCATCCATTCTCGTGGCTTCCACGACTTGTGACTTAGTAGCCTATGTAACGTTAAGTTATTTCCAATTCCATCTAGTGTAATCCATCCACATATCATTGCAACTAAATACCACCACTCCCAACCTGTATAAATTAAGTAAGGTATTAATGTAACAGCCGCTATATGATACGGAAACCATATTGCTACTATAAAAGGTATTTGCTTTGTTTTTTTATATAGGTCTACCTGTCCTTGAATCCAAGTACTAATCGCCATTTATTCTCCTATTATTTCTGACCGCTTTGCCTCCCTCTGAGGGTGCTTCTGTGTCAGTTCTTCGTAGTATATATCTTCTAAAATTCATAGCATGTGGATGTAGTGTTCTTCCTAGCAATTCGTTAATTAAACTATAATGCGTTAAGGTTTTAGCAGGAATTGTCATCTCAACAAATGTATAATATCGCTCTCTAAGGAACAACATAATACGACTATAAGGATCTTCTCTATCTTCTGGATAAGTTAAAAAGAACTCGTTTAATCCCATTTCTTCATGTACTTTGCATAGCTGAGTAACAATCTCTCTAAACATAGGAACAAATCTTGTACCCATAGAAGGCGATAGTATCCAAGCAAAACACCAACTTGGTGCATGCGGTAAACGCCTAACTCCTACTGCTGAAATTAAATTATCATCTTTAAATACTCCCCAACAAGCACGTTGGCTAAAGTTTTTAAACTTATTAGGGTCTAGCATAAACATACTAAAGAACTTTTCTCGTTCTTTAACTTGATCAATGTCAAAGCCTACTCTAAAGTCTGGATACTTGCTAGGATCTACTCCATCGTAGATAGTATCAGCAAGCTCTAATACTGTAGTTAGATCGTTATGATCAAACTGTTTTAGTTTATATGCTGGCATATTGTTTCTTTTCCTTGTTCTAAATTGTTCTTTAATAAGTTTGCTGATACAGTATAATCTACTGGAGAAAAACTATCTAAGGAAGGATGTCTGTTTTCTTCTACATAATCCCATAAGTGCATATAGTTTTCCATACCGTGATACTTGGGCCTTCTTCTAAACTTAAAACCAGCTTCAGAATATATATTCATCTTACTACTAGTCCAACCATATTTGTATTCAAAGTTATTTGTTATTAATAAACTTGCAGTTGGTATATTTAAAAATGCAAGCATAGACTCTGGTGTATAAGTGTAAAAGTTATTTAATGCTACTTGTCCTGTTTTATCTGAGAACCTTCTCCATACTCCGTCTTGATCTTCTTTCTTTAAGAAAACCCAATCCCAGACTATTTCACCTGTTTCATAATTTACTGTTGGCTTTTTCTCTAACTCAACTTCATCTACTGACAGCATAGGTTGTTTAAAATCTTCAACAACCTTCATTAGTATTTGTTGATAAAAAGTATAAGACTGATACTTCTCTGCAATTTCTAAATACTCTCCACTTAAACAAAACTCTTCTGGGTCAAACTCTATAACCTCTACTGTCTCGTTAAATTCTGATTTCATCATTTCTATCATAGGTCCAATATCATACATATTAGATTCATCTTTAAACTTAACTGTTACTAGTCTAGGTTTAATACCTGCGGCTTTAAAACTGCGAAATGCTACTTCACTATCTAACCCACCACTCATAAAAAGTGTTAAGTCTGGATGCTGATCAAATATCATTTGAGCATTTCTTCTCCATTCTATTTTTGCACTAAAGACTGGCCTAGTACAACCACCAATAGACATACTAGTAATATCAGACTCATGTGTTCTCCAGATAGAATCCTTATCATCATTGTACCAAAATTTTAGATGATTGTTAAACGTGTTCATTTAAAATTAAACTCCATTTGTTCTTCTTCTTCATAATTCTCACCATGTACTGTAAAGTCTAGTGCATTAATATCTGCATCATGCTCTGCTACTCTAAATTCTAAAGCCTTAATTCTAGTATACAGTTCATCAATCAATACTGAGGAAACATATGTGTATCCATTAACTGTAGTCATGTTGTATCCTTTTTATATCGTGTTTAAGTTGATCTAACGAAAAGTAAGTACAAGGTTTAATAACTGCCCATTGTTTAGTATTATGTACTATAATAGGTTCTGCAATCGGCACACAATCACTCCACCAATCACTCCACATATTACTAAAACTGGCTACTTTGCCTTTTGCACTAATTACGTCCCATAGTATTTTGTTGTATTCGTTAAAGGTTAATATCATTCCGTTTTTATTATTTGTCATTGCCCAGTTTAAGTTTGCTGTTAGTAAGTGTTTTGTTATATTATGATTTGCTCTGTATTGCTTATCCATCCATAAACGATTTCCGCCACTAGCATAATCAGGATGTAAATTAGAATTTTCTACAGCACTAACACCTACTATTGATCCTTTTTCTAAGTCATATAATAGATCAATTTGTCCTGTATCTGTTGTCCAACGTCTATGCTCGTTTCTTTCTTCTTTAATAAGATATAATAGTCCTGAAGGTTCAGAATTATCCATATTAGGCATTACATGTTCTTTAGTTTCATCTTGTTGCATACGTCTTAGAAAAGACAAATATGCAGATTCGTGACTCTTAAAGTTTTCCGCATCTGTAGTTTGTATTTCCAAGTAATCAGTCATACTAATATGTACCTTCTAATCCGTGTCGTTGCTGTCCAAGCTCATTAGCAAGTGCCAACGTTTTTCATTTCCACAATTTATTGCAGTATGTAGTTCTCTTGTATCTACTTTAAATACTCCGCCATTAGCAGGTATTTCTACTAATTCAGGAGGATCAACAAATAAAAACCTAGCCTGTTTGTTAGTGTATGTTGCTATATGTAATCTTTGGTGCGGATCTACATGCATACTATAGCAAGTACGAGGTTGCATTATCATTATTCTTGTACGATATACTTTCCAAGGAAATTCATCAAAAAACTTTTCCCAATATGTTCCAATTAAGTCTGGACGTAACTTATCCCATTGATGTTCATTATTGCCTAAGTATGTTCCTGTGCCTTCTGCAAAGTCTCCATCGCCACCTGATTGTAATGCTGTTTGTGTTCTAAAATCTCCTAGCTCTTTATCCCATGCTAGTTTTTTACATTCCTCATGTAGTCTTTCTATATCGTCAATAACGTAAGGCTTATCGTTATGTCGCATACGATACTTCTTGCTCATTTAAACTTCTCCTATAACCATGTACCTATTACATCTGTCTAAATTTAATTCTCCATAATAGTGTACTTTTGAAACTCCGCATTCCTCTACGAAGTCATCTAAATTATGAAAGCAATTAACATGATCTTCAACATCAAACATATCGTTACCTTGCAAAACAACTCTAGTTCCTTTAGGAAGGGATTGTACCCAACCTCCGTGATCATGGAAGTGTTCTGTTATTGTATCAATTATAACAAGGTCTTTTATTGTTGTAAAATCCATTGTTCTTATGTCTTCGTTTGATACTTTATAAAACTCTGTTGACACTCCTGCCATCGACATTTCATTACCATTAACGTCTGTTATGTCTGGTGCTTGTACATTCAATATACAAGATGGATCGTTAACAGTTTTATCAATATCTACATTAAGAACTTTTCCAAATTCTTGTTTACGACAACCTGCTAAGAAAGGCAATATGCCTAGCCACCCTCCTACAATTATTGTTGTAGTATTATCTGTTACCCAACCAGTTTCTTGTAACTTGTCTAACAACCATACTTTACTTTTAATTTGATTCCTACTTAACGCATCAAACCAGTTTAACTCTGGACTATGCGTTATTGCTTTAGACATTCTTTTTAGTTCTGGTTCTAATTCAGGAAAGTAATTTGTACTTGCATTAGATGCTAATAACTCTATACTAGTATCAATTAAGTTTTCTAACATTGACGTTCTACCTACAAGTAATCTTGCAAAGTAACATAATTCAAATATGTTTCCTTCTTTTGCTTCTTGTAACTTAGTAGCTCCCCATGCAATATTATCTAAAGCATCAGTTCCGTTTTCTTTTATCCAGCCACTAATATTATAAACAGCATCTGGTGTGTCTTCAATCTCTTGACATCCTTTCCAGATTGTATTAATAATATCATCATGTGCAGATTTAAATTTAATATTAGGATCCTCTCTATGATACATTCCAAGTGCTACTGCTAACTTTAGTTGTATCCATCTAGTTTTTTCTTTAGAAGGTTCTACACAATCTAACAATTCATTGAAGTTTAGAAAGTTCTCAATTCCAACATTATAAAATAAATGTTCCATATCATCATCTGAACCTGTTTCTAATACTCTTCTAATCCAATGTAAACTACTACGGAAGCCAATAAACTCTTCCATAAAATATAAAAATGCTATTCTATTTTTTCTATCTATATCTTCCTTACTACCAGGAACTATTCTAATATTTTTCTTTTGCTTTACTTCCTCTAGCCTTCTTATCATACCCACCACCCGTATAGTTTTAAGTTAGTTCTCCAATGTACATCATTATATGTTAATGGCTTCTCAGGATGTAACTGCAAGTGTTTAAACATTAAACTAGTTTTCTCGTCTAGTATTGGTATACTAAATCCAAAAACTTCGTCTACTGCTTCTTGTAATTCTTTCATTCCTCTATCTGTTATTTCGTTAAAGCCTTTAAAGTACTCTGCAAACCATTCGTAATCTCTAATTAATGCATGATCAAAGTTATTAAAGTGTAGTTGCCTAATAGCACTACGAGCTCCTATAATACTCCAAATTCCATTTTCAACATCAGCACCAACAGTTAGCCATGTTAAAAGTCTTTGATAGTTTGCGGCATGCATTATCTCTTTAATTTCTTCTGGCTTTATTAAAATTCCTGCTTCGGTTGAGAGCTTAACTCCTTCTCTAAAACCTACACGGAATGCTTGATACTTAGATGCATTTGTATATACGTTACAATAGCAACCAGGTAGTTCTTTATATTGTGTTTCATCCCAACAAAAATCAACTTGATCTCTTTCGTTATTAGACTCTTCATGGCTTTTCATAGTTAGTAAGTGTTCTGTATTCCATAACTTTAATCCTCCATTGCCATACATTAATCCATTAGTATACTGTCTACCACCCCAAGTGTAAGACATAAAGCCAATATTTTTAGGAAGATTTAGTTCAAAGAAACTAGGATCAACAACACTATCTGCATCTACTGTAATAACATATTGCTCTCCAGGAAAAGCATTTGCCGCGGCTTTGTGTGCGGCATCAAACCCTTTTACTCCGTGTACACGTTGTATCTCTTGATGAGGAGTTGTTTGCTGTAATGTTTTCCAGTTAGCATCTGCATTTGGCTCGTCATAACTTAAAAATACTATTGGAATATCTTTAATAGTTTTAGTACCTTTTTTCCAAGTAGTAATTTTTGCTTTTTCTTCTTTAGATAACTTAAACATTGACATTGTTAAATTCCTTTTCTAACCATTCCCAGTCGTTAATTAGATTCATCTTTACACTATTTGCATATTGCAATCCATGCTTAACTCCTGCCTTTGCTCCAAGTATTACCCACTTTGCATTCTCTCCATCTGCTACAGTAGACCATACGTGATATCTAACTGACGCTTCAAACACCTCATCAAAGTAGTTGTATATAAGCAAACTCTCTTTATACTTCTCATTTATAAGACTTCTTTTGCCACCTCTATATGATGCCCTGTTGCTTTGTTGCCATTCTTGTTTATTAATATGTTCTTCTAGTTTATTAATTTCGTCTATTCTTGCCTTGTCTCTTCTTTTAACTGCACCAAATACTGAACCTAACGATGCCAGTTTTGCACACTCTCTAAATGCTCCTATAAACGCACTATCTGGTGTTGCGTTAAATCTTGTCTCACAACTAACTTTAGACTTAGCAATAGTAGATGCTCCTATTGTTGTAGACAAATCAATTTCCCAACTGCGACCTTCTAGGAATGGTTTTTTTGGAAATAACTTAACTCCACCATATCCGTACTCTAATCCGTTAACTGGATTAACACTATTCCATACAATTACACATTGATCTTCTGGATGATCCCAGTACATTTCATCTGGATCTGGAACAAAGTCAAAATCAAAGTCATCTACAATCCAGGCATCAGCGTCAACTACATAAAAGTTATCTGTATCTGATAGTTCTGCACAACGTTTATGTACTTCGTATATTCCTTTTACATCTCTAACTTCTTTAACGTTCGGAACAAACTCCACAAGTCGCTGATAGTTTTCCTCGGCATTCCATTCCCCTTGGGATATAAAAAACACATCTAACATATTCTATCCTATAATTAATTGTTCAACATCAGTTTCTTTAACTAACGGTGCAAGCCTAATGGGATTAAAATAACTTGCTTTATAGAACTTACTTGCTTGTTCATCTAATGTTGCAATCTCTAAACTCATATCTTGTTTTAATATTCTTCCTAGTTTCTCTGTCTCACTCTGTAATATACTTTTACTCCAAGTAAAATCACTTATTGCACAATGCTCGTCTTTGCCATAAAACTTTGGCATAATTTCTTCATGCCAGTATTTGTTATGCCATTCAAAGTCTCGAACTAAAGTAAAATCAAACTCGCTTCTTTTTAAGTTTGTCATATAGCAACCTAGTCTAGCACCATACATTGCCCATAAGCCATTTTCAACATCAGCACCAACACTCATCCAAATTAACAAACGTCTATGATTTTTGTAATTGTTTCTCTCTGCTACTTGTCGCCAATCCATAGGCTGACCGTTATGTAATGCTAACTTAACACCTTCCCTAAATCCTGCTCTATATGCTTGATAAGGAGTCTTATTATTATACACATCACTATAGATATTGTTTAACTGATGATAATGTATATCCCAACAAAAGTCAACAGCACCTGCTCCGCCACTAACTTCCTCATGTGTTCTCATTTGTTCAACTACTTTTACTGGCCATAATTTAATACCACCATTGCCGTATACTAAACCATTTATAATATTCTTCCCTGACCAACTTAGTACGTCACTTTTATCAAATGCTTCTATCTCTAGTTCAAGTTCAAAGAAGTCTTCTCTAACTTTATTATCTGCATCAATACCAATAAAACGTTCTGTTTCTGCTAGTTTAGCGGCGGCTTTATGACAAGCATCAGAACCAAATACTCCGTGGCTTCTTTTAGCCCAAGGACAAATTGATTGTAAGTGAGCCCAGTTCTCGTCTGCATTTGGTTCATCATAACTGATAAACACAACATCATATTCACTTATAGGCACACTCATGCTTCTACTCCTACGTCTAGATTGTTTGCTTTATATAACAAATTTATTGGGGTGTTGTTTGGCCAGTTAGTAGATATCTCAAACGGTACATTTTGTCTTAACATTAGTGCAGGTAAACTAACCCATGCTACAAAGTTATCAGGATCATCTCCTGTTATTAGAGCACCTTTTAAATCTCCAGTCAAATCGTCTATTGCACTTCCTGCTGTATAATTACTTTGTGCATAAACTTTACCATCTTTTATATATAATGTAATATGTGTTCCTGGTCCAGGATGAGATATAATTGTTTGTAGTTCTGACGTTCCGTTAAATGCATAATATTTTTCTGTCTTTACAAATACTATTCCTGTTGCTACTTGAGGTAAGTTTAAACGTACATCTTTATCATTATGTACAATGTCGTGTATAACAGAAGGATCAATTAAATCCCATAAAGAAAACTCTGCATATCCTTTTTCCATTAATTGACCTATAGCAATATCAATATTACCAAAGTATATGTGTGGATCGCTACTATCAGTTATGTAAATTTTAAGAGGCATTGTTGCTTTATTTTCCATTGCACGAGTTGTCCAAATTCTGTTTGGTTCTACTCTCACTATTCCTTTTTCAGCAAACAATACAAATTTTATTTCAGCATTATTATTTTCTTCATGTAACGTAGTACTATGCCAATTATAACGACTATTTGTTGCAAGTTTGTAAGAATCTAGTTTACGTTTATCAACTAAATCTAATGCTCCAATTTTTTCATTAAGTGCAACCTTATAGTTACTTTGGCTATCACTACCTTCTAATAAACTTTTAATTTTAGCATATGTAACATTAAGTGCTTTTGGATTATCAGGTTGTCTTCCTGCAGATATTTTCTTAATAGTACCGGCACCGTCATATTCAACTGACCAAAATTCTTCTTTAACTCTTGTACGTTTTCTAACTGTAAATTGTATATCAGCCATTGTGTACATACTCCAATGTTTTCTCTGATTTATCTAACCATACTGGAAATAACTGTACATGATTTTCTAATTTAAAATTACTGTTTGACGGATAATAAGAAATCCAATCATGCCATGTATTAGTTGCATACATTACAGGAGCAGTTTCTAAGTCTCTAATACTCATATCAACTAACGGAAATGTTTCATATGCTTGCCAGGACGGAAACAAAGAAACTATAGCACTTAGCCAATGTTGTAACTCTGCTTCTTCTGGAAAATAGTAAGTCCATAACTGTTCTTGTGTAAAGTTTATTACTAACATAAACGACTCAACGGCACTCATTGAATCTCCTATTAGCATGACATACGGAATCCCCAAATGATTATTCTCTTCTTGTACTTTTCTTTTTAGTATTTTCTTTTTAGGAATTTCTAATAACCTGTGATCTACAAGTTTACCAGGAACTATGTTTATTTTGTGCTCTATCGCAATTTCTAATAACTTAAACGACATAGGTCTAATAGCAACACCTGCCTGACATAATATATCTCCGTCCTCAAGTGGAATACGAGATAGTTCAAGTAATTGCTCTTCTGGGCTTGTTTCTAATAGTTCTACAAATACAGTTTCAACATCATCTTTAAAAGACTTTATATCAGCCTCAGTTACTTTATATAGTTCCATGTTGTTTCCAAATACATAACACTTCATGACATAAAACTCATAATTTGTCTATAGTTACGAAGTATACTCATTTTGTTCATCATATGTATATCCTCTCCTGTAACTCTTACTGCAATATTTTTATATTCCTCTTCTGAGTTACTAAGCATAACCCAATCGTTTGCTCCTTTAACTTCTACAATATCATCACGTTGATCTTGGTAACGCATATGTAAAGGTATGCGTCCTATAAACCCTCCGTCTTGGAAGCCGTCACATAAGTGACATGCAATAGAAGCCGCATAGTCAGTACGATACAAACTTCCAGGAAACTTATATAGGAAGCGATAATATTCCCAATGATCCTTTACATGCGACCATACATTAAAGAAATGTTGTGCTTCTTCAGACTTTCTCCAATATACTACTGTTGACCACCACATGCGTATTCCTGCATAATGCAACCATCTTTCTGTAGTATAAGGTTCTTGACAACGCAGATTCATTGCATCTCGGTGCATTGCTACATCACTTTGTCCACCAAATAACATTTGTAAGTTATCGTTACCTACTAGGTAGTCTGTATCAATTAATATAGTTTCATCGAAAGGAGTCAAGTTATATATGTCGTGCTTATTTGTATTTGTAAATTGTGCATTAAAACTTTTATAAGCACCATCATTATGTATTCTAATATTAGTTTCATATTCTGGATCAGTCATAATAACTTGATCCCAGAGTTTTGTGGTCATCTTTTTTGTAGTATATTGTTTGGATTGAATTAAACTGCGTTCGTTGGTTACTAACACTACGGGAATATCTGGCATATATTTCTTTAGTGCTGAAGTGGCAACAATCGCTAATTTAGTATAATCTATTTGCTCATTGTTATAAGCAAACATCATAAAACCTTTTGTCATTTTGCTCCTACAACTGTCTTTGTTGCTCTAGCTTTTTTTAGTTTTTGTTGTTCGTCCCATTTTAGTTGCATTGCTTTATCATATGTTTCTAATAGTTTCTTTAGGAACTCTTTGCTTTTATCAATAGAACTAGTGTTACCAATGCTATCTGCAATGTATAATACTTTTTTAGGATTTAGACTTACCTGTGCAGACACATAACCAATTAAGTCTTGTGTTACTTTAAAGACATAATTGTTATAGTTTAGTAGTAACATTGATTCAACACGGGCATCAATGTTCTTCCTTTGTGTTTGCAGAGTCAGTCTATAATTTGCAAAAGCAAGTGCTTTTTTTAGTCTATCATCCATATTACTATCCTAGAGTTATATATGCACTTATTTATTAGGAGAATGTAACGAAGTTAAACCGTTAAGTTTGTGTCCATACAACAGGGTTTGATACTACTGGTGTTGGAATATCTAACGTTACGTTGTTTTCTGTAACACTATTAGGATGGACCATAGTTGCTATTACAGAAAGTTCACCTGTTGATGCAAGTGTTGTACTAGAGCTATCTAGTACTATTCTTAAGTTAAGATACTTACTATCAGTGCCATAAACTCTTCCATAAACTTTTACTCGTATACTTGAATAATTACCATAACCAGCATATCCGCCATATCCGCCATATCCGCCATAGCTACCGCCGCCACCAGCTGGGCTAGTGTAGAGTAGTTTTTCTGTACTATTAAGCTCACTAAATCCAACATCTTGTGTAATACCAACAGAATTTAAACTTGCTATTGTATCAACACTAAGTTTAAGAATACCCATGTCTGCAAATACTGTTTTCCATGTTGTATAACCCGAACCGCTTCCGTTAGTATATGCAAGTTCTAATCTAATATCACCACCAGCATTAAAGAAGTGTCTAGCACTTTCATAGTAAGCTGGGTCAGTACCAAACAAATAATCTAGTTGTGTTTCAAACTTATTTGTCCAGCCTGTGGTGCTACTAAAAGTGTTTAATGTAGTTAATTGTGTTAAGTTTGGATCTACTTCGTTGCGTTTAGCTCTAGCAAGTTCGAGGTAATTATGTGCAGTATTAAAGAAGTCTGCTGTTATTTTCCCACCACGTGATGTTACTACAAGCTCATTGTCTGTAGCATCAGTTCTAAGTGTACTAATATTAATTCTGTTAACTAATTCGTTTGCATGTGTAGAAGTAACTTTGTCGCCTCTTGCTACTGTAGATATTGCTGTTCCTCCCCAGCCCCATCGGATACTATCTTGAACTGCGGTGTCATCTGTTTCAGATGGTCCTTCATTTGCATGTGTGTCTGCAAACAGTTCATTTGTTTCAGCTGAAAGAGTATTAAAATAATCTTTCTCAACTTTATTGCCTTTTGCGTTTCTTGGATGGCCAGCCATATTATCTAACTCCTACTGTGGCCTCAATCAATCCAATATCTTTGCCGTTAAAGTCTTCTAAACTACGACCAATAATACTAAAAAGAGGATCTTCCTTGGTTGCTTTTCTTGCAACGCCTGGTGTATCACTTGCTACTAGTCTATCACCTTTTGCAATAGGTCCTGTTACTTTAGTTGGAATACGTCCTGCTACTGCGATAGGTAACGCATGCAGTTCTCTTTTACGTCTTGCGTTTAACAAGTAAGCAGGTCTTGTTGAGACAACACCAAATATTCCTGGATCGCCATCAAACATTGTACTAGTTACTTCGTTAACTCCACCAAGTGCTACTAGTGTACCTGGCTCGTATGTTGCATCGCCTACATAAATTTCAGCAACGTCAGCAAATTCTGCTTCAATAGCAACACCACGTAATTTAAAATCACTACTTGAATTTAAGTTTAAACCTTTACCAATTACACCTGTTTGGTTGTAATCGCCAGTTCCTAAATTAGCATCTGCACCATTTGCACTTGCACCACAAAATGATTGTAAGTTTTCACTTGCATGAGGAGTATAATCTGCATCACTACTAACAATCGCTACAAGTATTCCGTTAACTTTAAGTTTGATTGCTTTGTGTATATACAAGTTTGGAGTTGCGGCATTATAGTTGCTATCTTTAATTGTTTCATTTATAACAACACCTGTTTCTAATCCAGGTACGCCAAATATATTATTAAGTTGAATAAATGAGGCTCCGTCCCACATAAACACACCTTGATTTGCAGTATCAAACCACATATCGCCTTTAGCACGTTTAACTAAAGAAGGTTCAGCACCTACAAATAAATGCCCTACTGGCTTCCACACACCACCGCCTTGGTAGACGTTGATCTGTTTTGGTTCGCCAATTACATCAGTATTCTTATACCAAATTTGCCCAACAATAGGATTTGTTGGTTCGTCATTACTATTAAAGTTTTCTAATAGTTTAACAAAATTTTCAGCAATTAATTCGCCGTATCCTAAATAGTTTTTTCCTAAAAGATTTAAACCGTAGGTTGTATCGATTTCACCCTCTTGGATATTTAGGAGAATTGTACCATCTGTTTTGTTTACTTCATATGCCATAGTTTATTATCCCTTACCTATTATTTAGTACAACTAGGCTCTTATTCTTAGTGTGTAAATAATTTGTATTCTTTGTTCTGCGGTTTTCGTAACCGGATGAAACCTGTAATGCGTTAATAATCTTCCACTATCTAAGCCAGTTATACCTTTGCTTTTCAAGCCAATTTCATCAAAAATTATCTCTCCGTTACTTGCTAATCCTGCATCATATGTTGCATCTGTTAAGTTAGTAATATAACCACCAGTCTGCGAATTAACATCTGGATCAGCATAATCAAGTGTTGTAGTAACAATTAAATCTGTAAATTGTGATCCTTTAATATGACTAGTTTCTACTTTATTATCTGTTGGTAATATGTTACCAAAATCTAAAGCATCTACTAATCTGTAGTATAAAGGATGATATAGTCCTGCATTTTCTCCAAGAATATTAGCAGATTTATATGTAATAGTTCCTGCATTAGTAGATGTTGCTCCATCACCAAAGTGTATTTCGCTAACAATACTATTACCAGAGCTCATTACTTCTGCAAGTGTTTGACTCATGTTTTCTTTATGTACAGAGTTTTTACCTTTGCGGAGTACTTGTTTTGTATCGAGATCAATAATCTCAACAAAACCTTCGATTCCTGCGTTAATATCTTGTATATGTGTCATTATTAATATTTAGCCCTTTTGTTATAACCCGTTATATCAATCAACTCGGAACAAATCCAACTTCTCCATCTGGATTAGCATCAGTTAATGTTACAGTAGATTTATCTGGATTTAAGAAATTAATTGTATTTCCATCTTCGTCAGTAAGTATTGCAAAATTAGTTTCATCAACATCTACACTAAGTTGGAACTCAGATGTTTCTATTGACATTGATAACGTTTCTTCTATACCAACGTTAATTGTTTGTGTGGTTGATATTTTATTATTAAAGTTTGCAATCTTAGTATGGAAAGGTTTTACTTCCTTAACATATGTTTCAACTTGTTCTGAAAGCCTATCATAAAATAATGAAATAGTTCTTAAATCAGATCCTGATGTTTTAGATATATCTAAGTATGTTGTTTTAATTGCCCAGTTTGAACTTGGAATCTGGTTTAATGACTCCTTAACCATATCAAAAAAGAATACGTTAAAGAATCCAACATCACTGCCTACTAGTAAATCTTGTCTTAATGCAGTCATAATACTTTCTAAAACTTCACTACCATCTTCGTCCCATGGATACTTGTCCCAACGAGCCGTGTCCCATGCATCACCTAATGTTCCGTCCCATACACTATCTAAAAATTGTATTGTTCCATTACGTTGATATACTAGTTCAATGTCTAATCCATCTTTATTAAATGAACGATCTAGTTCGCCGTTAGCATCTAGTAATCCAAATACAGTAATATCATCTGTTATTGTTGTTATTTCTGACAAGTCACTTACAAACATTTGTTCACTACCTTCAATATATCCTGATGCAAAGTAATCAACATACTCCCAATAAGGAGTTAAGTCTTTTATATAAGGTCCAAATAAAGGCTGGTATGTTAACAAGTGTGCATCAAACGTTGCCTTGTTTACAGAATTTACTTGTAACAGATACTTGTTTGCTGAGTAAACTAAGTTACGTCTTGCTTCTCTTACATTCTTATACCAAGTTTGTGGTAAAGGAGTATACTGATTTCCGTATCTACGAAGTGGATGTAATTTAGTATCTGGAACTCGTCTTCTTGCAGGAATTACTGCTTGATAACCCCCAGTAAGTCCGCCATCTCTCTGTAATGCAGTAGCTCCACTAACTATCATGTTCCAATCACTTGTTACATCTGCAACGTAATCAGTAGTAGAAGTAAATCCACCTGAACGTGTTACTAACATTGGTCTATGTAGTTTTTTCTTTTGTTCTAGTTTAGGATCTGTTGATGTTGCCAATACAGTTCCGTTAACATCAGCTAAATCTCCGTTACCATCTATTGCATACTTAGGTCTAAATACTGCTTCGACTATTTCTCTTGTATCGTTTAAAAAACCAATAATAGGAATATCTCTTTCATTATAATTAGTAGATATGCTAACTTCAGATGAATAATCAAAGTTTATAATATAGTCACCTTCGTTATAAACTGTATTAGGTGCCCATATTTTTAATGCATTTGTTCTTCTATAATTGTCTCTGCCTGCTATGCTTGTTTTAAGCCTACGGAATAGGTATTCTGGAATAACACTTCCTGACTTACCTTCACTTACTAGTAAACTATTAACGTGTTGTTGCAATCCATCATCTCTTTCAACAATTCTTAGTATTACACTTTTTCTTGTTGATAAGAAACTGTTAAGATTTGAAACTACTAAGGCACTAGTTGCAATTGGACTTGCCCAAGTTATACCTGCAACATCTGGACTGTTTAGTGAAGATTGTATTGCAAGTGCTGAATAAGGTCTTGTTACATTGCTTGGAGTATCACTTGGATTCTTAGTCCAAAAATAATACTTTGTTACTAACGCACCATTACGAGTGTATTCTTCGTTTTGCGTATATCTAATAACAGGATCACCACTTGACATATCTACTCTAGCATTAGGGTGTGTATCAACTGACGGCTCTTCATCTGACGAAGACCATTCGTATATTTCTACTTCACTATCTGCAAATTGTTCTCCCCAATAGTTTGCTCTGTATTCAATGTTGTCTCTTTGCTCGTACTCTGCATAACGTAACTTGCTGGTATCCCACCATAGTTTGCCAACTTGTATTGTTTCCCAATATGTTGTTGCATCTAGTTCTGGATTACCAAACTCATCTATATTATAGACTGCTGGATCTGCACCTTGTCTATAATCTAAGTATTGTGTTACTTCGTCAATAGTAAATCCTTTATAAGGATCAAACAGTTCAATATTAGTAAGTTTGTTTCCAGTAGTTCCGTCTAACAATGTAATACTATCTATTGCTTTTGAGTTTACCATGTCACCTGTTAGTGTTGTTGCTTCTTGATTTATTTCCCAAGCAGTTCCGTTAAACTCATATACTGTATATTCACCTTGAGCAGTACTATCTGGCTCTAAGTAAAACTTAGTTCCAACAGCAATGTTTGTAAAGTCAGTTGGTAAGTCTGCTGTAGTTTTACCTTTAGTGTTCATCATTATTATTGCTACTAAGTTTTCAATTTTTGTTGAAACTCTAGTAGGAATTAAAATATTATAAGAATCAATTACTTTTGTAACTATGTGAAAAGTTCTAATTGGATCTTCGTTAGTTCCAAGTATTAATAGCATATCATCTACAGCCAAGCCATGTGCATTGGCAAATGTAACTTTGCTTTCTGCAAACTGAGGATCTGCATTAGGACATATTTCACTTATTAGTGCTGGTACAGTACCTTTTAAAATATTCCAGCTAACTTCAGTTTCACCTGTTTCTGTTGATGTAAAATCTTTAAAGTCAAAATCACTTAACCATACACTAGGTGGATTTGTTATAGCATCTTCTGTAACTACAGTCCATTGTGCTGAGTTAAATGCTGTAGTTGGTCCGCCTGTAATTGGTACTAAGGCCTGATATAATATAGCATTATTCCATACTCTATCTTGTTCCTTATATAAATTAAACTTACTAAAGGATCTTAATTCATTTAAACGTTCAAAGTTATCATCATTAAAAACACTAATGTCTGAACCAAACAGTTCATTAACACTTCTCTTTTGTACGTTTGTTTCAATTAGGTTTCCTACACCAGCACTAGGTAGCCAATTATTCTTTGCTACATAATCTGCTGTTAAAGTTGAACGTGGTATTACTGGAAAGTTAACATCATTACTTCTTGTTACCCATCTGCTATCATTCTTTAGTATATCAATTATATTATCGCTTTTAAGGTCAACATCATTTTTGCCTTCTTTAAAACGTATAACTTGTCTAGTACTTGTTACGTCCTCTGCCCTAATTTCTATTTCCCAAACTTTTCTATTTCCTAGTTTACCAAATTCTCCATCTGTAAACATCCATTGTTCGTTAATTTCTAAGTCTTGTAATACTCCTGGAATATCGATTGCAGAGTTCCTAAACAATGCTTCAATGGCTAAGTTTGTTCCTGAAGCAGATATTAATCCTTGCTTAAATGCAAATTCAACAGACTCATCTGCAATTATTTCTTCAATAATTGATTTCTTATCTGGAATAATATCTCCTTTACTAACATCACTTAGGAATGTATTAAATTGACTTTTCTCTGATTCTCTTGACTTAATAACATCATCTGTTAAACTTTCAAATCCTGGAAGTAGTCCTGTGTTTGTTACTACAACTCCTTGTGCAAATGGCTTACCGTCCCAACCTCTAGTTCTTCTAGCAATTAATTTCATGCTTGGAAGTCTAAACTGTAGTTGGCTATTGTTAATTACATCTCCAAATCTAGTAGAGTTATTAAAGAAAAATACATGATCATAACTTCTTATTGAAAAGTCAATAAACGTAACTTGCTTTTGAGAAGTAATCTCAACAAGGTCTTGTTTATCGTTGTAGTTTCTTGATATTAACAAATCACTTGGTTGTGCTAACTTTCCGTCTGAGAATACAATCTTTCCTCGTCTAGTTAAATCGTTGTCTAGTTTATCAAGATGCCCTTGCTGATGTTCATATAAGAATCCTGAAGAGTCAATAGGACCACCTAACCAGAAAGTATCTGTTCCCCAGTTCTCCCCAATCCATGTCATTGCATCTAATGCCACTTGCTCCCAGTTACCAACAGTTCCTCTTGAGTTTAAACTATCAAATACTAATCCGTTTCTTACCTGTAATTCTTGTAATCCAATAAAGAATTCATATAGTTCTTGTTTAGTTTCAAATTTATGTCCATAAGAAACTTTTGTTACATCTTGTACATGCTGTTTAAAGAAAGTAAATGTATCTGTATCTGTTGTTACTTTACGTTGATACGTTCCACTTGCACTTCCTGTAGGTCCTTCTTTTATAGGTAATACTATATTAAAGTATCTCTCTTCTGGATCAAAGCCATATACTCTAAATCCAGCATCTTCTCTTTCTAGTCTTACTGCACTATATCGTAATTCGTTAGTTGCAACACCTTCGTCTAATGTTAAGTTAAAATCTTCTTCAGGTACAAATGTTCCATCAGCAAACTTTGCATGTGGCATTTTAAATTTAGCTTCTTGATTACTATATCCGCCCATACCAAACATTAATACAACTCCGAGGCTTTCAATTTCGTTGATTACTTCTGAACCAGGAAAGTTTAACTCTTTATTGTTTTCAAACAATAATGCTCCAATACCAACAGTAGGCCTTAACTGTACAAAAGGTACATCTGGAAAAATACTATATGTTCCTAGTGCTTCTGTTGAATTATTTTTGTTACTAACAATATAAGGATTAATTCCTTTTTCTATTGCTTCGTTTACAGTTTCCTTGTTGCCTATCTTATCTAAAATTTGATGGTATGCTCCTGCAGAACTTCTAGCCCATAAATCTTCCCATACACCGTAACTGCCAATCTCCCAAGGAGCGCCTGCGGCATCTTCTGTTACAGTTATTCCTAACCATTCTTTTGGGCTTATTAATCTTGCAGAGTTAGTAACTGGAAATCCATTTGGGTAATCTCTTTTAACTGACATGTCATATACTAAAGGAGTACCAGGCTCACTTATAAGTCCTGTTGTTAACGCTTGCTCTAATGCAATACGCTGAGTTGCATCACCCCATTGGTAATGTGAATCCCACCAAGTTGGTTTATTAGTAAATTTTAATATTTCCCAAGGTCGACTGTCTGGCTGATATGTTCCAAATAATCTAACATACATTCCTCTCCAGCTCTCTCCGCTATAATTCCATGTCCAAGGATCCGTAAAATCAAAATCTTGTGTACGATCTCTAAAGTCAATATCGTTAGATTGAAACCATCTAACTTCTGCTAACGAACGTAATGGAGTTACAGTAGGACTTGCATATAACCCTGCGTTTTCTCTTGTTGCTTCATCTGAAAGAGGTGTACAACTAACATAAATTCTTCTTTCTAATTCTAGTATTAAGTAATCTCTAGCATCAGGAGCTGAATAAATGTTATCCTGGTGTGCCATTACCTTACTTCCGTCATGTCTTATAATTAAGAAACGATCAAAGTCTCCCCAACGTTCTCTAATAAGTTCTGGCTTAGTTAGTGCTTTTAATCCTAGTTTAGTCGGACTAGCAGGCATTCCACTTAACAATGGAGTTGATAAACCTCTATAGTAAATACTTACAATACTTGCAACATCAACTGGTGTGTCAAATACAACGTTAGGACTTGTAACAGTATAACCAGTTATTTGTAATATGTTATCAATATAAACATAAACATGATCTGGATCATATTCGTCTAATGCTAAAGTACTACTTCCAACGTTAATTGCGAATGTTGTTTCACTTGCCCCTGCTATAGTATAATCTACTTTAAGCATGTTAGTAGTAGAAAACACCATTCCACTTTCTGAATCTGGCGAGTTCCTATTAACCTCAATGTTTAGTTGGTCTAGCAATAAGTCTAATATTTCTCTAGAATTTGAAGTTGTTACATCATATGTGTTGTTATAAGTTTCTACTAACTTTATAAATCTTCTATGCCATCTCCAAGAATTCATGCTCCTATTAATAACAGCCTCACCTAAACTTGGATTAAGTCTTTGCGTAGCCCACATGCCTCTTATTGCTGAAATATCAGCAGTATAAGATCCGTTTAGTGATGGAATTTGAAAACCATTGTCCCAATTACTACCATCCCTTGTGTTTGCTTTTATATTCTTTGTTAAAGCAGAGTCTAGTATTGCTGGTGTAAATCCGTTTACAAACGAAATATTTTGTGTTGGATTATATGCAAGTCCTGGAATTGCAGTACAATGTTCAAGTTCTAAACCAGCCTTGTTTAAAAATTCACCTTGGTGTTTAATTTCAATAGTTGAAGAGTTACTTACATCTGTTAATGAAATATTAAACTCTGTTACAAAATTTGCTACATCTCTAGTAGTAGTATGATTCCAGTTATATGGTATACCATCAACTTTTACTTCAGGAGACCTTGGATCGTTTTTAACATCAATTACCATTAATGTAGTACCATAGTAATTTGGACCAAATGTACACTTATAACAGCCTTCGCTTAATGCTAGATCAAGTTTTATAAATCCATCAACTGTTGTCGCTGTTGCTACTGTAACATTATTGTGGTCTTTAATAATTATGTCTGTTAATGTTGTAGTATTAATTACTAATGGTTCGTCTGTTGCACCTACTAACATATTATGTACAACTGTTTGATAGTTGTCATTATGTTGTACAAGTACACCAGATTTATGTCTTACTACTGTCCAATCATAGACTGGCCAAGATGTTTCTGTAAACGTTAATCCTGTTGTTGGCATCTGCGTTGCCTGTATTCTAACACTTGCCCAACTTTTTAATCTATACCAAGCTCTTAGTAAACCTGTGCTTAATCCACTGTTTACATCTGTAGGTAAGTTTGTAATTGCGTCATTCATTCTTCTAAAGTTTATTGGTCCTGGAACATCAGCATCTCTGTCACTTGAATCTAAAAACTTTGTAGTATCTTGCAAAGTATAATTAAACAATATATCAGCAGTTTTGTTAACAGCATTATTTGTTAACTCTGTTGAAAAGTTTGCTTTATCAAACTTAATTCTAAATCCACTCTCTTTATCTACTGATCCAGTGCCGTCTGTAAATTCAATAATAGTTGAATTCTGTCTAGTTGGAACTTCATTATATGTTTCTTTCCATAAGTCAAGTGCTACTTGATCTCTATCATACAATCTCCATAATGGAACATGGGTTTTACTTAACCTTGTCTGTGCTGGAATGACTGCTCCATTTTTAACTTTGTATTCTAGATATGCTTTCAAACCTGCTTTAATGTACATAGACTGGCCGTCTCTTAGTTTATCAATTATAAAATGAGTACAAATACCTTGTGCATCTGCTCGGAAGATAAGAATATTATTCATATACGTTCCAGACCTTAACCATAAAGTTTGGATAGCTCGTATTCTGTTTCCTCCTCTAAATCTTGTCGCTATTAAATTAAGATCACTAATTGCAGTTCTTGCTAATTGGTTTGTTGAAAATGTGTCTGTTAAAAAGTTTTCAATAGCAGTCTCGTCACCGTTAAGTAATGCTTGATAAATTGCTTCGTTTTGTGTTTGGTCAGCAGTACCAAGAAAGAAGTCTACCATAATTCTTAAAATAGGAGTTCCAATATAATCATTAGGCTGTTGAGTTGCCCCGGCTTCGTCTTCGACTACACAAGTAATACGTCCTTTAAATGTAGTTCCATGATTAAATGCTTCTAGTGTATTCTCAAATTCAATAATAGGTCTTAGAGCAACGTCTTTTCTATCAGTAATATCACTTTGTCTAATATTTAAAAAGTTACAAATTTCATTAATTGTATCTTTATGTGTCCATACATTTGCTCTAGAAAACGCACTTCTATTTTCAGCACCAATTGCTTGTGTAACATAATGTTTTTCGTTTATTCCTAGTATATCACCTTCCCAAGATATTTCGTCCCATGATAAATTTGTCTGGTCCCATAACGAAGTTAGCTCTGTACTATAAACTGTTCTTCTATCTTGTTGCGTAGCTGGTAAGAATCTAATACCTGCTGGAGTTCCAACACCAGCAACTTGGAAAATTCGTTGTGTATTAACTTCTGCAGACCTAAGTGTTGTTTCTGAATTTACATAGTAATCGTTTAGTACAAGTGTTATTGACGTACCGATTGCAGGAACAAATCCTGTTCTCCATATAATAGATTCTGACACAAAGTCAAAATTAGTACCCACTACTTGTAAAACTCCGTCTACATAGACTTCAACACTTGCTGATTTATTGTAACCAAAGTCGCCGTCTACTTCATTATTAAAGTCTACTTGTCCTGTATCATTTGCAATATGTGTTTCTGTAATTGTTCCATTGACGCTTTCTCTACCAGTAACATCTTTCTTAAACGAAACTCTCATGCCGTTTTTAAATTGCAGTACTTTGCCGTTTGCTTGTATTGGAGTTGTATAAGTTTGTTTTCCAATAATATCAGAATTAATATTAATAGGAGCACTTGTATCTGAAACTATAGAACCTGTAAGATGTAGAATTGGTGTTTGAGGACGTATCCACATATAGTTACTCCAGTTAATAAACTTATCTGGATTAATTGGAAGATCGTTAACACTTACTGGAACAGCAGGTTCATCATCATGCTTATCTACAAAGCCTTGTGATAATGCAATGTTATCTGATGTTAATGTATAAGTCTTGTTATCGTTTCTTCTGACTACAATACCTTCTTCTAATTGTCTTTTCTTATTATCTGCTGTTGGTAAAAAGTCGTTAACATCTTGGATAGCACTAGCAATTCCTGATGTAGGTCTTCCAATATTATAGTTTACATTTTCTATAACATTAGGTTGGAACATATCTTCGATTGTTGCTGTAAATATTTTCTTAGTAATATCAGTTTTAAATATACTAGGTAATAAATTTACTGCAAGAGGTTCTACTTTTCCTACTTCTTTTTGCTTTGGATATGTATTGTCTCCAATAACTTTGCCATTAAACTTTTTAGGGTTTGCCATTTATATTAAATCCTTTTTGGTAGCGGAACTTGATCTGTTGTAATAATCTCGATATTATCAGCCGTTGCACTACTAATGAATAGTTCGTTCTCTTCGCATTTGATTTGAAAAATATCACTAACAGCCATATCTGCTTGCACAGGTACTAAAGCAACACTTGAAACTACACCAGATAGTTGTTGATGTATCCAGGATGCCATGTCTGTAAAATAAAACGTTTCTCCAAATTCCCAGTTATCTACAGAAAAGTATTGGTTAATAGATCTAATAACTCTACTTCTAACTTCTGCATTACTTACTTTTGTTCCATCACTCTTTGTAACTCGTATTGTTACTTGGTCTCTAATATTTGAATTCTCTCCAAATATAACTTTATATTTTATTGGGTGGAATACAATAGTATCACTTACACTTTTAAAAGGAGCAATACTAGACATAAAGTCTTCTAGTTCAGATGATGTTACAGGAATTGGCTTGTCATCAAATTCTGTTCCTGTTTCTAACCAGTTTCTAAAATTTGAATCATATTCGTCTGTTAAAATAAACATGTCAATAATATTAGTAGTTGTTGCATCTACTCTATTCTCTCTTAAAGGAACATGATTATGTTGTATTGTTAAACTCTTACGTCCAGTAACATTAATGGATGGACTTGTTACATCATCATCCGCTCTTGGTGAAAGAGTAAACTGTCCTTGTGCGTCATCAAATTCTTTTTCCATTAATTCTATTGTTTGTGTTACTCCACTAAGTGTAAAAATTAAATTAAACAAATTTGGATTTGTTGGAATTAAATCATCACTAATACCAGGAAGTTGAACTATAACACGTTTAGGATCATACCTACCATCATCTAGTGTAAAATATTCTGATACTTCAAGTTCTGCTTTTTTAGTAACACCTGGATTATTAGCACCACTGTTTGAAAGTATTTGTACAGTATCTTTAATAACACGTCTAGTTACAGCATCTAATGACTGTCCAAACTTCTGATTATGAAATACTATTTGCTGTTCGCTTCCAAGTACTACAATATCACGTCTTGTAGTTAATGTCCACTTATTACCTTCGTTAGCATGTGTTAAACGTAGTAACCAACTTGATCCGTTAACAGAGCCATCATAGATTCCAGTAGTAATTATTTCATCAGCATTTACAATCTTCCATACATCATTAACATTATCATACTTTAGTCCAAAGTTTCTTTGTGCTTTGAACTCATCAAGTATGTTACGTTTCTCTCCATCTGTAAACACTACTCTTAAATTTGGCATCCAGTTTACTACATCTTGGTTAGCTGAGATACCTTTTATGAAAATTGCACCTTCTCCGTTTGCACGTCTACCTGTGTTTATTCCGTCTGGCGATGTTAAGCCAAATCCATCTCTAAACACATCTTGTACTTTATAGTATCCTAAATCTGCTAACTTGACTAAAGAGTTTTTCTTTAAAGTTCTTATATCTGTTTCAACTGCACTTCTGCCAATTCTTCTAGGAGCAACATCATTTGTAAAGTATCCATGACTTGATCCAATTGTTGTATCTACTGTTACCCACTTAACTGGTACTGTAGGTGTAATTGGTAAAAATCTACGATAGTATAATTGATGCAATGGACGATATTGCATGCCGTCTAAAAGCCATTTATAAAGTTTATTTGTTCCTACTGAATCAGATATCTTACTATCTATAGTTGATTCGTTTGTGTATATAAATGCATCATCTGCTAAACTAATTACAGGTCTGTATGTTGCAGTTGGATCAGCTAAATCTGCATATAAACTTTGTCCTGTGTGAATTCTGTTTACTGATTTTATTCTTGAAATGCCTGATACTTTTCCTTGCGGATAGTTATTATAATCATCAGCAGTAATCATTCTGTTTTGACTAGAAGCGGTTCTACTTGCATTATTTCTAATTTCTTCAAGTGACTCGCTTTCAATACCTGCTAAGTTATTTTTAGGACTAATGTTACAGATTAGTTCTTGTGTTTTACCTAAAGAGTCTACATAAACTAAATTTAAGTTTATTTCTGATGTATCGTTCTTTTGTATTAAAAAGTCCTCGTTAGCACTAACTCTAAACCAAATTCTAATTTTACCAGTTGGTATATTACCAAATGATCCGTTACCAAATTTAATTGATACTTGGTCGTTTGTTCTTGTAATTACTTCAAATATGTTTCTTGACTCTTTATCAATGTCGTTAAATGCAATGTTACTTCCTACAGCACTTTGTACTTGCTCCCAACTTGTTAACGGAGTTCCAGTATCATCAACAGTTTGTACCCATATATCACTATCATTGATATTATCTACATTAATATCAATTACTCTGTTTTCAACTACATTATTAATAGTAACATCTTGGAATAATAATTCTCCTTGCTTACAGTTAAAGAACCAACCATTTGAATCTCCTGCAAAGCCTGTACCATCGTTATTAAACATGAGACTCTTTGTATTTTGCGGAGTAGGTGCTCTTTCAAGTAATGCTCCATTTAGTAGTTCTACAGGGATAATATCAAATACATATGCCTCACCTGACCTACTAGTTAAGGAAACATTCTCTATTAAATTAGAGTCTTCTGTTTCATCAAATTCATAAATTTCTCTTGTTAACGCACCTGATTGAAATGTGCTTATTGGTCTTCCAACAGGATTGCTTTTATTAAATGCTTCATTTAATATTAAATTATATTGTTCCTGGAAGTCGCTATTTAAAGGGTCAGCCCATACAATGCTCTCGCCTGCTAAGTTTACTCCTCTACTGTCGTAAATTTCTTGTGAGGATGCAATACTATTAATTCTTAAAAAGCCTTCTGCTGTTTTATTTCTATGAGGCTTATAACCAATTTGTCTAGCAATAGATAATACGTTTTCTCTTACTTCAGCAGTTTCTAAGAAAGTTTCTCTTAAATTTAAATCTGATCTAAATGCTAAATTTTGTCCTAAAAAAGAAATTAAATCAACAAGTGCAACATACTCACTACTGTTAATAAAGTCATTAAAGTCTTCTCCGTAGTTTACTTGTATGTGGTTTAGTAATGCTTCACGCAATGACTCAAAGTCATATGCTTTGAAATCTGCGTTAACTAAATTTCTATAATTATTAAGCCAACTCTCTGCGGCGTTTAATTGACTAAGACGCTTTGTCTGGCTCATTAAAATTCTCCCTTGTCAAATTCCAGAGGAAGTGTTGTTACTTCATTTTCTGGACGGTATATTAGTGTTACATTAACAGTAACTGAATGTTCGCTATCTAGTGTATTTACTTCTACAAATTCCCATCTAGGGTCTTCGGAAATAATCCTGACAACATCATTTCTAATTAATGCTCTTGTGTTATCGTCTAAAGGATCAAAAAGTAATTCCCATATAATACTACCATGTGACGGTAACATAATACGTTCACCTAATTTTGTACCAAACTGATTTAATAAATCTCGTTTAGCTAAGTCAAAATCTGTTAACACTGGTTTTGAAAAACTAGTGCCTATCGTACTGTATCCTTTGTATTTTGTTGTCAATGTAGTCATAACTATATTTAGCCAGCTTATTATACTGGGTTATTACTCCTATGCTGTTGTAGGTGCATTTGGTGGATTGTTTTCATCTGTATGTGGATTTCCGTGTTTATTTTGTAGAGATGCAACCTGCGTTACAGAAGATCCCGGAGGAATCTTTCCTATATTTAAAAAGAAACTTCTTTCAAATTGTGCTCGTTGCAGTTTATTAGGAGGAAGATATTTTGACTGTAATCTTTTACCTGTTTGTGGTCCATTTCCTAGTTCAGTTTTCCACTGATCGTTTTGTGGCTGACGCAATCTTTGTTTCATAAAGCTCTTTGTATCAGCATTAACTCCCTCTGTCATTAATTCGCTTGCAGACTTCTTAGCACCTTGTACTTCTCCGGTCATTGCATACTTTGCTTCTGCGTTACGTTGAGAACCGTTTGGAGTATAATGCGAGTTTGCCCATATAGTAGCAATGTCTTTATGTTGTGGTCTACCATCGCCGCTTGCTTTTCCGCTATCAACTAATGCATCTGCCATTCTGTAAGCCTTACTTGGATTTCCAAATGAAGCCATGCATAACGCATCAAACATTGTTTGCGTAATACAAACAGTATCATTTCCAATACGTTTAATAATTCTCTGTCTTAGAGGAGGTGTTATATGTCTATCAATAATTTGTCTACTTGCAATTCTTGCTTCTGCTTCACTAGGTCCATTGACTAATGCTTGTTTTATACTTCCGTCTAGTTTACTTGCTGGATTTTGCGGTCCCCAAATATCTACCCTAGTTCCATACCCAATGCTATAACCTTGAAAGTCTGCATACATTATTCCTCTATATGCTTCTCTACTTTTCATCATATCAAATGCTTTGTCACTCATTACTGCACCTTTTATACTTAAAGCAGGCATACACGAAACAGCATCAGCAGAAACTAAAATTCCTGTTTGTTGTGATACTAATTCACCTTCTGCATTTTCTACAGGTTCTAATGTTTCATAACTTTCTGGTGCTGGTGCTACTGTTGGATTACCTGGTATACTGGCAAGAACTGCTGTTGGAGATTCAGGACTTAATGTTCCAACTGGTAGAGATATTTCTTCCCCTCCCTCAAACTTTCCATGTCCTGCCCACGGCTCGTGTTCTGGCACTCTAGCAGAAACACTTTCTCCTACTAGTTCATTAACAATATGATTATGTACTTCAGGCTTTGATGCTTTTCCTGCTACAGGCCCGTTCATATCAATTCTTGTAGCAGTTTCTTTATATGTCGCCGCAACATTAACGTCCATATTAGTAGCAGACGTTTCAAACAAACCTTTAGCGGCTGTTACATTATAACTCTCTCCTGTTTCAAATCTAGTATGTTCTTTAGACTTAACATTAATGTCCTTTACTGCTTCTACATTTATATTCTTACCGGCATGCATGTTAATATTTTCTTCAGCATGTAAAGAGATATCTTTCTTTGAGTATAAATCAATATTACCTTCCTCGTCCATCTCAATCCAAGCAGTACCTGTTGCATTAATAATATTAATATAGCCACCTTCTTCATGCATTTGTATTTGATGTCCTGAAGAAGTACGAAGACGTATTTGTCCATCTAATCCTTCCTCTCCGTCATCTAACATAAAGCTATGTTGATTTGGACTTAATATCCCATACACTAAACCAGGATGTGTTTTGTTATCTCTAAATGGTCCTGCGTTAGATTGTCCTCTTCGTAAATCTTTGTCTATGCCTTGCTCGCTTAATCTAAAACTAGTAGGGTGTTCTGGCCTACGCATAATATTTTTATCTGCTGTATTAAATCTATTTCTATCACCAATAGGTTTAACTAATCCTTCGTGTGTGGATCCTGATGCTACACCTGGTAATGCATGTGTCTTGTCATCATGTGGCATACAAGCCCACCATACTCCTAAGTTTTTATCTCCGTTAATAAAAGAACATATTACCCAAACATTTAAATCTGGCGGAACATGCCATATACCATAAGCTCTATCTGTTTCTTCAAAAGCTGTAGCACTCTTTGATGGTTTTTCTGCTTGGTGATTTGATGATCCTGCAAACGGAGGACAGTACTTGACTTTTCTCCATGACTGAGGTTTATCCTCATCACCTAAGAACTCTTTTATGTAGACTTGCAAAACACCCATGCCATAAGGATCAGTATTGTCTTTAACTTTACCTAAGTACACTCCTGTTAAATTGTCACCGTCACTAAAAGGATTTGCCATTATGATTTTGCTCCTTGCTTCTTATTTTGTGTCTTTGCTTGATTACCTTTTGCTACTTTTGTAAATGAAGCAAATATTTCATTGCTTGCTTTCTTCTTTTGCATTGCTTCTTTTGCTTTCTGTCCTAGAAGCTGATCCTTAGTTCCATTTAACTTTGATGTAAACTTTCCACCTGCAAACGTATGTACTACAGAGAAAATTCTGTATACTCCTGTTATTGAATCATCGCCATCTATATCCATTAAGTCTTGGTCGTTTCTATCATTGCTAGGTACTTGTACTTCTAAATATATTGTATTGTCTACATTATGCCCTGCTGTTTCTTCTAAGTATTGTTTTATTGACTCTTTATAGTTTCCTAAGTTTTTTATATAAAATTCAACATTATCTGATACTGGTCCAGGGCCTTTTGCTCCTGCAGGTATCTGATGTAACCAATAAGGATCGCCTAGTACATCTAGTTCTATTGTTTGTAAATCACCACTTCCTGTACTAGCACCAGCATGTAATTGTTTAAAAATATACTTTGATGCAAATTCTGGCTTCTTACTATCTGATTGTGTTACTTTTTCTTTACCTTGTGTATTAACAGGAGTAAACCTAGGCTGGTATCTATTACTGCTATCTTGTTGCTCTTTATTAACATCTTCCTCTGACATAGTTTCAGCAAATCTAAATTTATTATTTCCTGGACTAGCCACTCCTGCACTAGTAATTTTAGTACTAGCATCTGGTTTTGTTTGCGATTGCTGTTGAGCATACGTCATTGCTTGGTCACTTATAATTGGTAAAGGAACTCTCCAAAGATTATTAAACTTTAAGTCTACACTAAGTATTTCAGTATTTTCACCTGTATAAATCCATTTATATGCTTTTCTTATTATGCCGTTTTCAATATAATCATCAAGTCTAGCTGATACTGTATCAATAGATGCTGTATCTAATAACTCTATAGGAGAAATAATAGGTTTAGGATTAGGCCTAGCACCAATGAATATTTGTACATCTACTGCCTTTTTCTTACGTTTCTCATCATATGAATCTCCAGATTGTGTAGTAACTCCAGTAACAATCATTAATGTTTTGTTTAATTTTTTAATAGAGCCTTTCTTTGGATCAACTTTTCCTTTTGGCCAAGCATCGTTAACTAAAAAGTTTACAAGCTCAGGAGATGTACCAAACATTTGATGTACAAAGCCTTGTACTGTTTCGCCTGGTGCTAGTGCAATATTACCATCTGTAAATAAACTACTGAAGAATCCTTCTTCTTTTGTTGGAATCTTAGATGAAGCAAAGTCAAACTTTAAACCTAGTAGTGTTGGGCAAACAAAAAATTTATAAGTGTCTGCTTTCTGTTGTGTATTCTTTTCAACTAGTTCTTTTTGATACTCGTTTAATCCTTTTTCTAATCTATTAACCAAACCTCTGATATTGTTTTGTCCACTTGCGTCATTGTCTTTACTAACCTGTACACCTTTTTCTATTTGCAGGTGTTCTGTATTACTTGACGCTCCTAAGTTTGTAACTAATTGCATATTGTATGTTGAGCCTCTAAGATCTAATTTCATTTCTAAGTCAGTTAATGTAACAAACCATTTGTAGATCATTTCGTTCTCATTGGCATCTAAACAAACTACTGGATAGTCAGTTTCACCTACATATCCTTTAAAGTTTATCTCTAAAAGATAAAGTGCTTCTGCTGTATTTTGATAGTTAAATGCTCGACCTGCTCTAGCAATCATCTCTGGAAACTTTCCTCCAATAGGTTCGTTTGCTACTAATTTAAAAGTATGATCGATTGCTGACATATAAAACTCTCCTGGGTGTCCAGGATTTGCTGTTGTAATTTCAAGTGACTCTGTAACAACTGAACCAACTTGTGCTGTATCTATTAACGTAATACCTGCTTTATGATCCCACTCTCTTTCAGCTTCTTTCATAGTCAGAAGCTCTCCTGGCATCATTGTAAGTATTATATTGTAAGTGACACTTCGGTATTGTAGTAAGGCGTTATCGCCAACTTCGCTTGCAATTTTTGGCGGTGGTGACTTGATATCATTAGCCATATTAAACTCCAGATGTGCTGGTGAGGACTTCGAGTACTAACCCAGCCTTTAAATCTCTAATAGGATCTGTAAGTGCATTCCTATTAAGCATTGCAATAGTCCACCAATATTTACTGTTTCCATATAAATCAAAACTTAGTTTGTCTGGCCTATGTGCTTGGGCTGGTGTTACTATATGTTGTTTTGTTTCTGTTCCTGTTGCAACTAAATCATTAACAGTCTTAGGTTTATAAATGTCTAAGAAGAAATCTTTAATTTCTGTAGTTCCGTAATGTGCCTTTCCTGTTGCCATTAGATGTATCCTTTTTGTAATAACTTACCTGATGCAAAATCTTCTAGTTTAAAATCTTTAACTACCTCAAGCGGTGTAAGTTGAACAAGCAATGTTACACTAATATCAAATAATACAGGGACAGTTTGAAATCCATCTGCCATGCCTACTGTAATGTAATCAACATCTTGCGGATAGTCATAGTTAAACGATTGCACTACTACAGGCGTATCGTTGTATAAACCATAAGCATTTAATCTACCAATTGGAGGAGGAGTTCCTCTTACTTTTTTGTCTTCTCTTCTACCATAGAACATCATTGTTGCTGTTCTTAGCAAGTGAATTGCATTTAATGTTTTACGACCTTCTTCTTCATCTCTACTAACAAACGGTCCAGTAATTGATATAGTTGGAACTTTTCTACTACCAAATGCACTTGGCTGATAGTTTGTATGTTGCAAGTCAATAGTATTATAATTAACTTCAATTCCTTGAGTTACTCGAGGTGTATACTCCCATTCTATGGTATTTGTATTGAAGGCACCAGGCTTTGCCTCTACTACTTCTGGAGTCAATGCTTTAAAGGAAACTCTTACCTTGTCTGCTACTTGTGCCATATTATCCTAATCTCCTGCTAAAAATAGCAAGTATCTTTTGTATTGTACCATCGTCGGCGTTTGGGTATAAATCTTTTATAATTTGTTCTTGTTCTTCGCTACTTGCACCTGCAAACATATTTCTAATCTCTGATGCACTTCCTGCTGTCTTACCTGCAACAGTAAATTTATAATCCTTTACTGGGTAAATGTACCCATGTCCTGGACGTTCTGTTCCTTCACCTTTGTCATTAGTATAAGGTTTCATGTTACCACCTGTATACTTCTGAAAATAAGATGCTTGACCACTTTTTAATGGTGTAAACTGAAATCTAGGATCTTCTGCCATATCCTTTGAACCTACACCAAAAACCATTACATCAGTATTAGGATCAAGACCAAGTGCGTTTGGAAGTGCTGTTGGGTTGTAAGGTGATCGTTCTTCAATAACATTACCAGGATTAACACCAGATGCTTGCATCATTAATTTCTTTTCACTAAAGCTAAATGGGCTCTTTTCCGGCTCTACTTTACCGCTAGACGCTATATAAGTATTGTTAATGCCAAACTTAGTTGACAATTCTTTATATGCAGAAGCATGCCCATGATGGAACGGATGAAACCTTCCGGCATAGATGGCAATTACTCGAGCTTGCAAATCGCTAATTTTCATGTTATAATATCTCCAACTATATTTACCGTTTTAATAAAGTGGGTACATAACCAGTTGACATTAGCTTTAAAGTCTGCTATACTAATTAAAATAAGGAAATGGGATATAATATGACAACAAATTTAAAAAACGTTTACTTGAAGAATAAGGACCTACTTGCTCAGATACATAAGAGCAAATTGAAGTTTTGTTGGAAAGAGGACCTAAAGGCTTATGGAGATTATGATGTTATCTTACATGACCTTGCACACTTTCATAATCGTAAAACTAAAGCATTTCCAGATGGTGCTCTTAATATTGCACGAATTGCCAGAGCCAAAAGGTTTGGTGAAATTGCACATAAAGAAGCATTGAAAGTTTGGGAAGAAGAAGGAAAAAGGCCCAGCAAGAAACCTAAGTTGGACCAATTTCTTGTAGATACTAAAACTATTCCACAAGAAGAAATAGTAGTTAGGCTTGTTACTTGGGATCATATTCCAGAAGAGCCAGGACGTAAAACTAATCCTAAGACACCTGCAGATTATAGGGCCAAAGTTAACTTTCCTCCCTTTAAACATTTTGTTAAAAAGGAAGGCGAGTGGAAAGAAGTAGTTCGTAGTCATTGGAAAGGTGATTTAGAAACTGGAAACTTTAGTATCGATCATGGAAAGATTACTAATCAATTAGGAGCAATGTTTTTAAAGTTATGCGAACGTTATAGTTTAAGAAGTAACTGGCGTGGATATAGTTATATTGACGAAATGCGAGGTCAAGCACTAATTCAGTTGGCCCAAATTGCTTTACAGTTTGATGAAACTAAAAGTCAAAATCCGTTTGCATACTATACTGCTTCAGTTACAAATAGTTTTACTCGTGTATTAAATGTTGAAAAGCGTCAAAGAGATATCAGAGACGACTTACTACAAGAAGCAGGTCAAATGCCTAGTTGGACTAGACAATCTGAGCATATAGAAAAAGTTAAAGCAGAAGTTGAAAGACAACTTGCTTTGAAACAAGAAGAGAAAAAAGAAATTGTAAAAGAGGAAGAGCCTTTATCAGAAATGATTGGGCATAACAATCCGCCACAAGACTAAAGTAAGGAGACCACCAAGATGACGAATCCATTTGAAGATCAAGAACGTTTTATGACAGCTTGCGATCAAACTGTTTATGGGGAGAACATTCCTCAATACCAACTGTATCTAAAGCTGATAGAAGAAGAAACTCGAGAACTTGTTGACGCAATTAAGGCTAGCGATAAACAGGAACAACTAGACGCATTAATTGATATTCTTGTTGTTACTATTGGTGCAATCCATTCTATGGGTGCTGATGGTGAAGGAGCATGGAAAGAAGTAATGTGGACAAACTTTGCTAAAATTGATGACATTACAGGCAAGGTTAATAAAAGAAGTGATGGTAAGATTCTAAAGCCAAAGGACTGGAAAAGCCCAGAGTTACAACAGTATTTGGAGAGAAAAAATGAAGATGAGTAACAGCCCACACTACCTCAAAATTAAACACGAAGCCCTTAAAGTTCTTGTTGAGGAAGCAACAGGAGATAAACTTAAGGTGCTTAAGAAAGAAAAACTTTTTGTTAAAGATATGTTAGAAAAGTCTTTACAACTATCAAATAACGTGTTATAATAAATTATGATTCAACCTTTTAAAAAAGCGGCATGCTTTACAGATATTCACTTTGGGTTACGGAATAACAGTAGAGCCCACAATGATGACTGTACTAATTTTATTAAGTGGTTTGTTGAACAAGCACATAACGAAGGATGTGAAACTTGCATTTTTCTTGGTGATTGGCACAATAGCCGTAGTAATATTAATGTTAGTACTCTTAACTATACTACAACAAATTTAGAATATTTAAGCCAAAACTTTGAAAAAGTATATGCTATTATGGGAAACCATGATTTAGCTTATAGAGAAAAACGTGAGATTAACTCTCTACCTTTTGGTGATTATTTGCCTAATTTGCAAATTATTAACGATATTACTACAATAGGTGACATGACTATTGTTCCTTGGCTAGTAGGTGATGAGTGGACAGATATGAGAAATATTGAGTCTCGTTATATATTTGGTCACTTTGAGTTGCCTCGCTTTAAGATGAATGCAATGGTAGAGATGCCGGACCATGGAGGACTAAATGAAGGACACTTTCCTAATCAGGAACTAGTGTTTAGTGGTCACTTCCATAAACGTCAACGTAGAGGTAACATTGTTTATATGGGCAATGCATTTCCTCATAACTTTGCTGATGCAGGCGATGACGAAAGAGGTATGATGATACTACCTCATGGTGAAGATTATGAATTTAGGACCTGGCCTGATGCTCCTAAATTTAAAACTATGTCACTGACACATGCTATTGATAACCACGAACATTTGTTTGATCATACAACATTTGCTCGTGTTACCATTGATGTAGACATTAGTTTTGAAGAAGCTTCTTATATCAAAGAAAAGTGGTATGATGAGTACGGAATGCGTGAATTGTCTCTTATCCCAAATGCTAAAGAAGAACATTCTAAAGAATGGGAAGGTGGAGAAATTAAGTTTGAAAGTGTTGATGCTATTGTTTTAAATCAGATTCAGTCTATTGATTCTGCCCAGATAGATAAACGTTTATTAGTTGAAATTTATCAAGGATTGAATAAATGATTGTTTTTAAAAATATAACTATTAAAAACTTTATGAGTGTAGGAAATGTTACACAAGCATTAAATTTAAATGCTGACGGACTTACACTTGTCTTAGGCAACAACTTAGATTTAGGTGGTGATGGTGCTAGAAATGGTGTTGGTAAGACAACTATTGTTAATGCATTATCGTTTGCACTATATGGTGATGCATTAACTACAATCCGTAAACACAATTTAATTAACAAAACTAATGGCAAGAATATGCTTGTTACATTAGAGTTTGAAAAGAACGGTGAAAAGTTTAAAATTGAACGTGGCCGCAGTCCTAATGTATTACATTTTTATATTAACGATAACAAGCTCGGCGAAGCAACAGATGAGGGCCAGGGTGAAAATAGGGTCACACAAAAAGAAATAGACAGGCTCATTGGTATGGGCAAAGAAATGTTCAAACACCTTGTTGCATTGAACACTTATACACAACCTTTCTTAGCATTACGAGCTAACGATCAAAGAGAAATTATTGAAGAACTATTAGGAATTACCCAGCTCAGTGAAAAAGCAGACATACTCAAGGAAAATATTCGTAATACTAAAGATTTAGTTAAAGATGAAGAATCAAGGCATCGTGCATTAGAAGAAAGTAATTCTAGGGTAAAGCAAACTATTGACGATTTGAAAAGACGTAGTAGGACTTGGACCAAGAAAAAAGATGAGGACCTTACTAATATCCTAGCAGGTATCACTGAACTAGAATCCACAGATATTGATGCAGAGATACAAGCTCATAGAGATTTAGAAGTTTTTAAAGAAAACGATAATCGCCTAAAGTTAGCAAATAATGAATTAGGATTACGACAGAGTAATATTAATAAGTTGAAAGAATCTTTTAAAGTTTCTGAATCAAATCTACTATCTTTGCAAGAAAATAAGTGTCATACATGTGGACAAGATATACATGATGATAAACAGAAAACTTTGCTTGACGATGCAAATAAATTAGTGGTCCAGATTAAAGATGCATTAAAAGATGAACATGGATTACTTGCACAAGCAGACCTTTCAGTTAGAGAAATTGGAGATATGGGTACTAGACCAGTTACAAAGTATCCTAACATCGAAGAAGCAATTAAACATCAAAGTAACTTAGATAATTTAAAAAGTACATTGGTGTCTAAGGAAGGAGAGGCAGATCCTTACCAGGAGCAAATAGAAGCTCTTGAAACTACTGCCCTTGCAGAAATTTCATGGGATAACATGAATAAGTTTACAAGACTGCAAGAACATCAGGAATTTTTGCTTAAATTGCTTACTAATAAGGACTCATTTGTCCGTAAACGTATTATAGAGCAGAATTTAGCATATTTGAACCACAGACTAGGTTATTACTTAGATAAGTTACAATTACCACATGAAGTGGAATTTAAAAGCGACTTAGAGGTCGACATTACTCAGTTAGGTCAAACATTTGATTTTGACAACCTAAGTAGAGGAGAACGCAACAGGCTAATCCTAGCTCTAAGTTGGAGTTTTAGAGATGTATACGAGAGTTTTACAGAGCCTATGAATTTATTGTTTATCGATGAATTAGTAGACTCAGGCATGGACCAAGTTGGTATTGAGTTATCAATGGGTGTCTTAAAGAAAATGGGCCGTGAAATGAACCGTAATGTCTTTTTAATCAGCCACCGAGACGAACTCGCTGGTCGTGTAAACAACGTACTAATGGTTGTCAAGCAAAACGGTTTTACTATGCTTGATAACTCGACAGAAATTATTTTATAAGGAGAATAACATGTCAGATAAAGATCCAAGAGATTCAGCACATCATTTGTCACTAATGGAAAATATGGATACCTATATTGCTGAAAATAGAAAGTTTGTAGAAAAAGGTGTTAAGGCAAGTGCAACTAGAGCTCGTAAAGCTCTTCAAGCTATTGCTGTCGCTGTAAAAGAAAGACGTAAAGAAATTACAGAAGAAAAAAACGCCCTTTAGATGCCTAGTAAAAGTAAGACTAAAGGATCAAGTTTTGAGAGGGAGGTTGCGACACATCTCTCAGAAATTTACAACGAAAGTTTTGTTCGAGTTCCAAACTCAGGAGCGTTCGTTGGTGGAATGAATAATGTCCGTAGAAGCTATCTAAGTGAAGAACAAATTAGAGGCTTCAAAGGAGATATCATTCCAGGTCCTAGTTTTCCTTTGCTAGTATTTGAGTGCAAATTTTATGCAGACTTTCCTTTCCATCAATTACTCCAAAATACGGACGTACTGATATTAGATGAATGGATAAATCAAACTATAGACTGCATGGATGATAATGACTTAGGACTTCTTTGTATGAAGTTTAATAGAAAAGGTCGTTACATTGCATACGAGGACAAGTTTAAGTTTAAAACAACAAGATCTATAAACTACAAAAATTGGCTCATTACAGAATACGATTCCTTTTGGGAATTAAACATAGAACAAGTAAAAACATACTCACAGCTCACAGAGACCATCTCTTAAACACATTGGCAAGCTATCTACTGATAGGTTAGTGCAAGCCGTTTATATTGCACCCATAAAATCTGGATCAATTGAGGATCACAGAGGACGGAAATTCTGAGCAGTAGCAGAGACATATCACCACTATCCTTGACAGGACGTAGTTCAAACAGCATGAAACTGGACTGGTGTATGTATATTATTGCTAAAATGAGTAGGCTCTGGTGAACTATTACAACCTACATAACATTAGAATTGGTTTGGTTCGGTTCTATTGTTTGCGTTATTACAGTCGAGAGTAAAAGGGTACAGCGTAACCGCCCTAACATAATATGTTTCTTTAACCAAAGTGTGGTACGAGTCTGGGTCAAGACAAACCATTTACCTTAGCCCCCAAACGGGGCTAAGTGTGGATACTCATCCAGCTCAAGCTATAATTATTATTCATGTATATAAAAAAAATTACAGTATCATAACAATACCATTAATTATCTTTCGAAGTTTAAATGTGAATGAGTTAAGCGAAGCGAAACGATATTCAAGAACGAAGTATTCGTTCTATTACTGATACTTAACATTGTTAATGGAGTATTACGACTAACCTACTCTGTTAGCTATGCCTTTCTTACCATACATCGTGTCAATCTTCTCTTTAACGACTTCTGATAAGACGGCTCTGTCAGTATAAGGCATATCCCAAAGTACGTTTATTGGGTTATTTGACCATACACTTAAATTACATATGTCTTGGGTTAGGGCTCTTGCGTCAGTTTCAAAACTTTCGATATACTTGTTAATCTTATTTGAATCAGTTCCTAGACTCAAGAGCCTGCGGAAAAAAAACTTGTTGGATCAAATAGCATATCTGTTTTATATTGTTCTTTACAATAATCACATTCAGCAGTTATTTCTCTAATAATTCCATATTCTTGAAATGCTTTAAGTTCTTCTTCAAGTCTATCTACGGAACCTCTATCTAAATTCATTAACCAATCACCAATATGCTTTCTATCTGTAATTTCATTGTCAGCATCATCTCCTGGAATAACAACTTTAAGAATAGCACCAATTAATAAGTCTTGGCTTAGGTCAACTAATTGTGCAAAGCCAGTGTTTGCAATTTCTGTTTGTCTTTCAACTGCTTCTTCACGTTGCTCACTTGCTTGTAAAGAACGCATAGAATCAAATTGCATTTTTAATAAACGTGACTGATCCTTTAAGTTATAAGGTCTTAAATGTACTTGTAAGTTATTTGATAGTTTAACGATGCCTAATTTATCTGGAATTGGCTTTAATGTACCAATTATCTGTCCTAAACTTACATTTATTCTCTGAGACTTGCCGTCTGCTTCGTTACAGCCGTGACTAATATCCATTGGCATGTCATCTCCGTAACTTGCCATCTTAATAGCAACTAAGATCATATCAACATCTGCTGACGGAATTTCATCAACATTAACAATGTCTGGGCAAGAACTTTTGATTACACTTCGCATAGCCTCGCCGTTAAATAAAGCGTCAGGGTTTTTAAGACGTAGTTCGTCTTTTGCAGTCATTGGATAGATAGCAAGTTCATTGCTATCTGTTAACTTAGGTGCTTCCTTGTAATATCTTCCATTTGAAGGAAGAGATATGTATGTACCGGGCTGTCTGAAATAATCCGATAAAGGGTTGGCAGTTTGTCCGGAAAGTGGGTTTTTATTATCCATGTAGTTAATCCTATAAGGTAAATAGGCTTATAGAAGCCTAATATGTGTAAATATACTTATACCGGGTTATAACGAATCAAAGGTCCAAATTAATAAATGGAAGAAGAATTATTACAAGCGATTAATAAATTAACGGACGAGATTGCCAAAATGTCTGCACGAACTGGTGCTAGGACAGGTGGAACTCGTGCAAAGCAACCTGCTGACGCTACAGCCGCATCAATGGATAAGCTAAAGCAAGGAGTGCAAGGAACTACTGCCAGTTTAAAGAAAACAGCTGAATCTAATGACAAACTTATACAAACATCTAAAAGACTTACTTGGGAACAAAGATCACAAATAAGTGGATTAAAAAACTTTGGTAAAGGATTACTTGACGGAAGTAAGAAAGGTGCTGATTCTATGAATCAGCTATCAAGTGCTCTTTCAAATGGAACAACCAGAGTTACTAAAGTACTTGGTGGATTTGCCGCAGGATTAGGATTTGCTTGGGGAACACTAGAAAACTTTGCAGATGCCGCTAAAGGAGCCAGCGGTGCATTAAACTTAGGTGCAGTTGGTGTTGGACTATTACAAACACAAAGTATGATGTCTGGACTTGGTAAAGAGTTTGCAACTGTTATTAATGAGAGTGGTGGTGGTTTTAAGTTATTAGGAGCAACTACAGAAGACGCAGTTAAAAACTTATCTCAAATGTCGAGAGCAGTTAGAAACGGTTCTTCTATGATGGGCGACCTTACAAAACAATTTGGAGTTTCTGCAAAGTCAGTTAACGAAACATCTAAGTTAACAGCACAATTAGGACTTACTGAAAAAGAGAGTGCTAGTTTAATGGCCGCTGGACTAGATGTTGCAAGACGAGCCGGAGTAGATCAAGAGAAAGCAATGCAAGTAGCAATTAAGAGTTATGCTACTACAGCCAAGACAGCTCGAGGATTAAGTGATCAGTTTGGTGTTAGTGCTAAAGTAATTATGCAAGCCTCTATTGCTTTCCAAAAGTCTATATCTGGACAAAGAGCCGCATCAATGGGATTAGGAACTGAGGCTACTGAAATACAAGGCGTTATGGGACAACTACTTGGTAATCTAAGTCAAGATCAAAGAGATAGAGCATCAGCCGCAATGGCCGCAGGACAAACTGGTCAAGCGGTTGCTATTGCAAGAGAAGGAAAGACTGGTGCAGAGGCAGGTGCAACTGCTACAATGATAAGAATGATAGCTGATGCAAACTCCGGAAAAGGAGATGGCACACTTTTACAAGCTATGAAAGGCATGGAAAATGCCTCAATGAACCAATTTGCAAGTAGTAAAAACTTTGTTGATACTAATATGAACGCCGCGGCTGGAATTGGATTAGCATTTAAACGTCTAGGTGATGATGCAAATACATCTGGAGAAGATGCTAAGAAAAATGCTAAAGACGGACAAACTACAGAAGCAAGTAATATTAAGTCACTTACACAAATGTCAACAGCCGTTGATTATGCTAAAGGATCATTTTGGGGTTTAGTAGCAGGTGGTGTAGGATTATTAGGTTCCTTTGTATCGTTAGCGGCCGCAGGTAGTGCCGCCGCAATAGCAATGGGAGGCGGAGGCTTAACTGGTATGCTAGGTGGACTTAGTAAAGGACTTAATAAAATTACGTCCGGTGCTTTAGGTTCATTAGGCAAAGCTGGAGGTACCGTAGGCAAAGTTGGAGGTGCCGTAGCAACTGCCGGTGGAGGAATGCTTGATAAAGCAAAAGGGTTTCTTGGAATGGCAGGCGGAGGTGCTAGTAAAGCCGGTCCTGGAATGCCGAGTCCTAAAATGCCAAGTACTAAAGGAATGTCTACAGCATTAGGAGAAACAAAGAGTCTCGGTAAAATGATTTCAGATACAATGAAAGGCATTGGAACAGGCACAGCAAAACTCTTTAAAGGAATTAGCGAAGCTATGACATCGTTTGGTAGTGGAATAGCAAACCTTGCTAAAGGAATAGGTAAAGCAATGACATCAATCGGAGCTGGTGCCGCTAACCTCGGAAGTGGATTAGGTAAAGGAATTGGAAAACTAGTTCAGTATTCATTAGAAGGTATAGGTAAAGGATTAGCCGCAGTATCAAATCCAAAATATTTTATTGGAGCCGCAGTATTAGCCGCAGTTGGTGGAGCAATGTGGGTTGCTGGTAAAGCATTCCAACAATTTTCAAACATTAACTGGGGAGGAGTTATTGCAGGAGGTATTGCATTAGGAGTAGTTACTGCTGGTGCCGCACTTATTGGAGCCTCAGGTATGATTGCTCCTATTATGTTAGGTGCATTAGCAATAGGTGTACTTGGTGCCGCATTAATTCCGTTTAGTTATGCCGCAAAACTAGCAGGTGAAGGAATGGTTGATCTAGGTACAGGATTAGCTATAATAGGTACAGTACCTATTGGAACATTACTTGCATTAGGTCCTGCGTTAGCATTAATGGGTGCAGGTTTAGCAGTACTTACTGGTGCTGGTGTATTAAGTTCTCTTATGGGAGCATTTCAAAACGAAGGCCCAATTGATAAAATAGTTAAAATTGCAAACGCCGCTCCGGGTGTTGCGTTAATGGCCAAGTCAATTAGATCGTTTGGAATAAACTTAATGATTTTTAATAGAGGTCTAGAAGGAGTTACAGTAAACGCACTTGATAATTTAGAAAACTTTATAGACATTGCTAACAATATTTCGCAATCATCTGTAACAGCAATGGCAGACTTAGCAGTTTCTAGTTCGTTGCTTAGTCACAATATGCAAAACATTGATTGGAATGCTTTAATACTACCAGCTGATATAGGTGAACGTTATAATAACTTAGCCGCTGGCATGATGAAGACAGCTGAAGCAATGGAAAAAATGCCTAAGCCAGGTATGTGGGACACTTTAGTTGCTGGTGTAGGTAATTTATTTGGAGTTAATGGTAACCAAGAAACCGTCAACTCAGGAAGTATCCAAGAAACAATGCAAAAAGAAGTTAGCACAACAACAAATTACACAGATGGTTCATCTACAACATCAACTGAAATGGTTACAGTTCTTAAGAACATTGAAGGTCATTTATATAACGTTTCCGGTAATACTAAGAAAGAAATTACTGTAACATCACCACGTTATGGTAATTAAGTATTAATATAAAAAGGTAAGTAATAGTATGGCATCATGGAAAAAACACTTTAAAATATGGGATCCTCAAGCAGAACAGACTAATAATGGTCCGAGACAGCAAGGAGGTAGCTCATCTAAATTCGCAAGTTGGCTACAAGACGTTTACACAGGGCAACCTAACAGAGTAGAACGTTATAGCCAGTACGATCAAATGGATCAAGACTCAGAAGTTAACGCGGCCTTGGATACAATAACAGAATTTTGTTCACAAGAAGATCCGTTAACTCATCTTCCGTTTGCACTTAGATGGTCAGTAGACCCTACACCGAGTGAAAGCAAAGTTATTAACGAGACACTTAAAAAATGGTGTGCTATTAATAATTGGGATTCAAAATTATTTAGAACTTTTAGAAGTGCAATTAAATTTGGAGATCATTTTTTCTTACGTGATCCAGAAACATTTGAATTATACTGGGTAAATCCAGGAGATGTAAAGAGAGCAGTAATTAACGAAGCTGAAGGTCGTAAAGTTGAACAGTATGTTATTAGCAACTTGCACCCTAACTTAGGAGCAAAGGTTGCAACTAAGCCAATTGAAAGTGTTCAGTCGATGGCAAATGCTGTCCAAGCAGGACCAAACAATCAGTACAACGTTTCAAATAGTGCTTATAAGAGCGGAAACACAGGAACAGAAGTTACTATTGATGCCAAGAGCATTATTCATATTAGTTTAAGCGAAGGCTTAGATGCTAACTGGCCTTTTGGTGCTAGTATACTTGATAGTGTTTTTAAAATTTACAAACAAAAAGAATTATTAGAAGATGCGATTATCATTTATCGTGTACAAAGAGCACCTGAACGTAGAGTGTTCTATATTGATACAGGAAACTTACCTAGTCACCAAGCAATGGGATTTCTAGAAAGAGTTAAAAATGAAATACATCAAAGACGTATTCCTACTAGATCAGGTGGCGGTACTACTATGGATGCAAGTTACAATCCATTAAGTATCATGGAAGACTTTTTCTTTGCACAGTCAGCTGACGGTAGAGGAAGTAAAGTTGAAGTATTACCAGGTGGAACAAACTTAGGTGAGATAGACGATTTAAAATTCTTCTCAAATAAATTAATGAGAGGTTTAAGAATTCCAAGTAGTTATATGCCTACTGGACCTGACGATAGTGCTGTTCAATTAACAGACGGACGTGTAGGAACAGCATTAATACAAGAATATAGATTTAATAGATATTGTCAAAGACTACAAGGCTTAATTATGCCTCAGATTAGTAAAGAATTTAAAACCTTTATTAAGCATAGAGGTATTAATGTTGACACATCGTGTTTTGAAATTGATATGCTAGAGCCTCAAAACTTTAGTGATTACAGACAAATTGAAGTTAACAATGCAAGAGCTAGTGTGTTTACACAGTTAGCAGAAGTACCTTACATGAGTCATAGATTTAAGTTACAAAAATTCTTAGGTTTAACTGATGAAGAGTTACTTGAAAATGAAAAACTTTGGTTAGAAGAAAATAAAAACCCAACACCAACCAACTCAGATGAAGAAGCAGGATTTGGAGATATAGGTGGTGGTGCAGGCGGTGGATCTCTAGGTGATGCAGATATGGAATTTGCAGACGACTTAGAAACGGCTGAACCAGCCGCTGACGAGGGAGGTTCTGCACCCACAGAACCCGAAGCATAAAAAGGAATAAGTAAAGTTATGAGATTTAATGACTTAACAAGAATACAAGATGAGATTGAGGAAGAAATTGATCCTGAAGTAGCATTCTATTCCGATATGCGAAGACATCGTATGACTTTAGAGCATGTTAATAGGTTGCGTAAACTTCGTGAACTAAGAAAGTACGAGCAGAAGACAAGACTTGAAGCTATTACTAAAATGTATCAACGTCCTCCAGCAGTATAAAATTAATCACATTAAATTTTGAAAAAACTACCCGGTTTGTGAAAATTGTGTCAAAAAGTACAGTTTTTAACCTATAACCCCTGGTATTTCGTGCGTCATTAGTAAGTACTTATTGGTGAATACCCGCCTTTCGCGATAAGGAGAAAAAGAATATGACAACAGTACTTGAACAGGCACTTGAACATCTTTTGAACAAAGAAGATGAAAAAGCAAGTAACCTATTACACGATTACTATGTTGGTATTGGTCGTAAAGTCTATGAAGACATTATGTCCGACGATACTAATTTAGAGGAAGAAATCGAAGATATTGACGCCGCTGTTTCAGAAGTCGAAGCTGACTTAACTGAAGAAGGTGATGATATTGAAGATGCTGATATGGATATCGATCCAGATATTGATTCAGAAGAAATTGCAAGTGATATGGATGCTGAAGAAGCCCCTGTATCCGCTGATGCCGCTGACGTTGCAGATGCTATGGTTGATGTTGAATCAGCACTAGCTAACCTAAAAGCAGAATTTGAAGAAATGCTTACAGGTGGTGATGCAGAAGCTCCAGCAGAAGAAGAAATGGGAGAGATCCCAGCTGAATCCGTACAATTTGAAGAAAAAGAAGAAAGCATCGAAGAAGCTGATTCTGAAGAGCAAATTGACGAAGCGGCAGAACTCAAGTTAGCACAGAAGCCTGATATGGCCGATCATGCAGACAATAAAGCAAGCCCAGTCGCTAAGAAAAATGACATGGGTGGTAAAGTAGTTAACACTGGTGCAGGTTCTGCAGAAGGTGTAGCATCTGGAACAACTCCAGCTAAAGCTCCAGCTTCAAAAGAATTACCACATGGAACTACTGAGCCTTCAATGAGCCAAGTAAAGGGTTAAAAATATGACAATCCTACAGCCATTAACAGAAAGACTTTCATTTGATCAAGCGAATCTCGTTGTTGAAATGACTGATAATAATGATGGCGGTAAGGATCTCTACATGAAAGGAATTTTCATACAGGGGGATAAAAAGAATCATAATGAGAGA
>Ga0209710_1000116_pt1 | contig 88849 bp, 81 predicted proteins | sample ArcticOcean_MG_C_5_FD_187436 | JGI IMG/M metagenome (GOLD analysis project Ga0209710, IMG submission 187436) | Marine microbial communities from western Arctic Ocean - ArcticOcean_MG_CB4_138 (SPAdes) (version 2) | ecosystem: Environmental > Aquatic > Marine > Oceanic | place: Arctic Ocean...
TTATTGTTACAATTAAAAGTATAACTTTTTTACTGCCATAATATTTAAATTTAAGTAGCAAAATAAATTATTGAATATAATTGTCTCTAATCCATTCTTTGTAGCAAATAATATAATCTTTCTTTAAATTCTTGTACCTATTAACAAAAGATGTAAAATCTTTAGCTAAAGCAGAATCATCAGATATCTTTAAAATTAAATTAACAAAATCATTTTCCATCATATAATTATTTGAATCTAAAAGAGATTTATAATTTTTCTTAACAACTTTAATTAAATTTTTAATAGATTCATAATCCTTAATATGAGTTTTCATAATTAAATCAAAAATTCTAAGATTAAGTTGAAAAGAATCATCAAGTAGGTCGAAATCTTCTTGAAGTAAAAGCCTTGAGGTATTTTTGGAAGCCATAAGAAACTTTTTTTGTTTCCAGTAAATAAGCGCTTGATTCATATAAATGAAAGCAGCAAAAGAAGGAGTCTTTGTAATTACCTCATTTGTATTTGCTTTTTTTAAAATATTTAAGGCTTTAGAAAAGTCACCTAAAGCATAATAATTTGCAACAGTAGTGTTATAATAATAAAACAAGAATTTATTTTCTAAAAAACTATCATGTTCAAGCATTGATGACTTTAACTTTGTTGATGCTACAATCGAATCTTTATATTTTTTATTTTTATTTAAACAATTAGTTAGATATGTTAGGTGAGTTAATTTATCTTGATGATTTTCTCTAGAGTAAATTTTATTATTTTCAAACTTTTCTAATGAATCAATTAAAAAAACTTCTAGCTTAATATAATCTTCCTTCCTAAGCAAGAATCTACAATACAATTTAAATATCTTCTGACTAAACCTTTTTGTATTAACAAGTTCTTTATTTGATTTTGCTTCATTAATTCTTGATTCTAATAACTTGTAAAGATGAGTAGTCTTTTTAGAGAAGTTTTGATCAGTTTTAATTGAATACATTACTTCAGCTAAAAGGTTATCTATATCGTTAAATGAATTTAATCGTATTGTATTTTTTTCTTTTAAGATTAAATATTCTTCAATATTAATAGAGATAAACTCATGTGAAAGCTGAAGAATCTCATTGTAAATAATTGATAAAATATCAAATAACTCGTTATATATAGCAGATTTTTCAGCTTTTAAAAGAAAATTTAATGATAACTGTAATTCATCTTTTGATTTATAAACTCTTGCTAACAGAATAAAACTATATGCTTCAGATTGATAATCTTTAGAGATATGCTGCCATGTCATAGAATTATTTAAATCATTATAAATTCTATTTTTAAGTTGATAATAACTATTAGAACTTGACAACTTTAACTTCTTTATAATAATATCTGTAGTAAGTTTATTATTAATATCCTTTTTAAACAAGTCAAATAATATAACATCTTTTCTTTTTTTTCTTTCTGAAGAAGTTCTATTTACAAATAACTTGTAAAATCTGATTTCCTCTTTTGATAAAGCATTTATTATTTGACGTAAATCTTTCATTTTTTATATATGAATTTTTTACCATTTCTAATATAAACCACTCCATCTAATAATTTAGAAGAATTAAAATATTCTCTACCAAGTAAATCAAAAACTCTAAAATCATCATATTCTTCTAAATCGTTCTCTTTTATAAACACTGTGTTACTTTGAACAACAATTGGAGTATAACTTGTATCTGCAGAAATAGGATCAATTGATGAGGGCCAAATAATAACTATATTACCACCAGTTTGTAAAAATGAAAATTGATTAACATTCAAAAACGAAACACTAATATCAATACTATCACCAGTTGTAAAGCCAAATGGCGGGTAAATTGATACAGGCAAATAAATTGGCACAAATGTTGAATTAGTATTTTCAAGAGATATAGATCCAAAATTTAAATCAATAGTATGATAAAGAGGTTGAGTAGAGATAATTGATGCAGTTGTAACCCATGAGGTTCCATCAAAAACTAAAGTATCGCATATATTACACGCACTAAAAGTATTATTAATACTATTGTCTTCAATATATAAACAAGCAATAATAGTATCTAATGTTGGAGTAAGTGGTAAAACAACTGTAGCTGATGAGTTAAAACTTTGATGGTTCAAATTGCCATTAAAATCATAAATATACCAGTAGTAAATTACAGAATCTATCCCTATAGAATCTGCATTTGAACTTAAATGAATTAAGTATTGATTTAAAGTTAAAATATTTGTCTTTAAAGAATCGCAATGAGAACCATAATTAACAATAGTAAGATCAATTGTCATATCCTCACCATATGCAATACTGTCTGGCATAGAAATATTTTCAAGGCCTAAAAAAACTTGTGCCTCTACCCTATTTATAAAGGCAGAAGCACAAATTACTACAACAAAAAACAATTTTTTATAAATCATTAATCAATAATATATTTCTTTTCGATACTACCATCATCATAAATATAAAATTGGACTTCATTAGCTTTAAATGTTGTCTCTCTTCCAATAACATCAGTTATTCTAAGAAGTTTTCTAGCATTGAAAATTGTTTCAGGATTTAAACTTGTTGGCTGAGATGTTCTAAGAGCAATCCATGAACTACCGTCCCAAAATACTAATGTAGGATAAATACATATCCAGTTCATTCCCGAATTATCAGCAATTGTTAATTGCAATAAATAAACATTGGTATCACCAATATTAATTGCAAATGTAGGAGTTGCACTTGTATTAATAGATCCAAATCCATTATTAGTAAATTCAGTCCACTCATATTGAGAAGTTCCAGTAAATCCAAGTAATGAAAGATTAGTTCCCAAAGTAATAGAATCAGCAGATGAACCAATGACACTAACTTCTAAAGAATCACAATAAGAAATAGACCATGAACTTGAACAAAAAGCATCGCAAGCAGCATAAGAGGTAAAGGCTCCTCCTCCACTTGGACCAGCATCATAACATCCAATTATAGGATCACAATCCCAAGTAGTATTGGCAACAGAAGGAATCCATTCGTCTACTACCCAAATAAATAATTCACAATCATAACATATAGAGCCCAATTGTGTAGAACCATTATTACCATTATTAAATTGATATAAACTATCGTATAAATAAGCATAATGACATATATACATAGAATCAGACGGCACTCCATTGAAATTAGAATTTTGAAAAGACATTGTTGAAGGTGCACCTTGCCACATCATAGGATAAAGGCCGCAGACATTTCCATCAGGAGTATATGCTTCCCAAAAAGAAAGAGAATCAATTAGTTCAGGAAATACATTATTATTTATATATGATGATTGAAATGATAAAACATTATAATCATCATTAGCTTCAAAAATATCCATTTGACTACAATCAAAAGTTAATGTAAGAGATCCATTATAAGAGTATGTACTTGTATACACACAACCAGTAGTAGTAGTTACTGTACATGTGTATGTTCCAGGTGAATTTACACTTATTGTTTGAGTAGTATCTCCATTTGACCATGAGTAAGTATTTGGATAATTATTTGCACATCCACTAGTACCACCAATACTATATGTCCAGTCCGCAGATAAATTATTTCCTGAAACAGATATTTGTAAATCTCCATATACACACGGATTAATAAAAATAGTGACTGGCACTGAATCTGTATCTATACAATAGTTAATTGTTGTAGAATCAAAATATGTAACAGTCAAAGTAGCATATAATGGAAATGAAACATTTGATAAATCTCCATAGGTATGACATGGGCTTTGTTGTGTTGAAGTAAAGCCATCACCAAAATCCCATAAATAAGATACTGAATAATTTGTTGAAAAGGTGTTAGATACTGAAGAGCTATCAGAAAAAGATAAAGTACCAGAAGCACCATTGTTAGAAATTGGATTTGAATTACACTGCGCATTTACATTTATAAATGCAATAGCAGTAAAAAGAGTTAATATTATTTTTTTCATTTTTTTCATTTTTTTTAATTTATTTGAGTGCAAATATAAATTGATAGATGAAGAAAATAAAAATAAAAAATTAATTATCTTACAACTCTAATTACAAAAATAACAATATTTACATGTAATAAAAATATTATAAAACTTATATTTCCAAATAGAATAAAGTAATTTTAAATCTCGTCGTAATCAATAACTAAATTCTCTGAACTTGGATGTGCTTGACATGTTAAAATATAGCCTTCTTCAACATCCTCTTCAGAAAGAGAATAATTAATATCCATAGTAGCACTACCCGCCATTACTTTTGCCTTACACACGGAACATACTCCTCCTTTACATGAGTACGGAGCATCTGCACCAGCTTTTATTGCTGCATCAAGAATAGAATCACCATTTTGAGCTAGTTCAACATCAAAATCATCTCCATCAACAGAAATAGTAACATTAGAAACAAGATTACTATCTAAAACTACCTCTTTTTCATCTTTATCATCAGGAGAAGAAAACAATTCAAAATTTATTTTGTTTTTATCAATTTCTTTTGACTCTAAAAAAGAACTTACTGTCTCTATCATATCTCCAGGACCACAAATAAAGTAAGAATCAGAAGTAGACATATTTTTACTTAAATCAAATATCTTATTCAAATTAACATCATCAATTCTCCCATCTAACGCACTGTCAATACTCTTTCTTGAATATAGATTAAATATTTTAAATCTATCATCAAATTGCTCAACTAATAATTTTAACTCCTCTGAAAACATAGTAGATTCGATAGTTTTATTTCCATAAATTAAAGAAAAAGAGCTATTTGACTCAAATTTTAAAACATTTTTAATCATTGAAAGGATTGGTGTTATACCACTTCCAGAACAGATACCGACATATGAATTAGAATTACTATCATTTGCCTGTAAAGTAAAACTACCAACAGGAGGCATAACCTGTAATACTTCACCCTCTTTTAACTGCTTATTTAAAAATGTAGACATTTTACCTCCTTCTACTAATTTAACACCAACCTCTAAACCTTCCTCTGGTGAGGAAGAAATCGAATAAGCACGTCTTACATTATCATTATTAATTTTATGATCAATGGTAATATACTGACCTGAAATAAAATTAAAAATATCAGAATCAAGTTTTGAAATATCAAATTTTATGCAAACAGAATCTTTTGTTAAACTTCTAATAGACAAAATTGGAAGTGAATAAAATTTACTCATTTGTTTTTTTATGCAAAAGTATAATATTTAAAAACTTGAATTAAAAAAATTAAATTGAAAAAAAATTAAATTGAAAAGTAATATATTTTCAATAACTTTGAAAAGTTTAAAAATTAAAAAAATGAGCGAAGCAATCTTTCAACAAAAAATAGATGCAGAAAAAAAAATTGAGCCTAAAGATTGGATGCCAGATGGGTATAGAAAGCACCTAATCAGACAAATTTCTCAGCATGCTCACTCTGAAATCATTGGGATGCAACCTGAAGGAAATTGGATCTCTAGAGCACCCTCATTAAGGGCTAAAATGATTTTACTTGCAAAAGTACAAGATGAAGCAGGACATGGTCTCTATCTTTATAGTGCATGCGAAACGCTTGGAATTTCTAGAGAAGAACTGAATGAACAATTACATTTAGGAAAAGCGAAATATTCAAGTATTTTTAATTATCCTACTCTTACATGGGCAGACATGGGAGCAATTGGATGGCTTGTAGACGGTGCTGCAATTGTCAATCAAGTTTCATTACAAAAAACTTCATATGGTCCTTATTCAAGGGGAATGGTTAAAATATGTAAAGAAGAAAGCTTTCACCAAAGACAAGGCTATGAAATTATTGCTGAAATGGCCAAAGGGACAAAGGAACAAAAAGAAATGGCTCAAGATGCTCTAAATAGATTCTGGTGGCCATCTATTATGATGTTTGGCCCTCACGACTCTGAATCTCCTAGATCTGGTAATGCTATGAAATGGAAGATAAAAAGAAAAACAAATGATGAACTTAGACAAGATTTTATAAATAAAACTGTTGGTCAAGCAGAAATTCTAGATCTAAAAATTCCTGATCCAGACTTAAAATGGAATGAAGAAAAAAAATCTTATGATTTTGGAGAAATTAATTGGGAAGAGTTTTGGAGTGTTGTAGAAGGAAATGGCCCTTGTAATGAACAACGATTAAATCATCATATAAAAGCACACAAAGATGGTGAGTGGGTAAGAAATGCTGCTAAAGCATATTCAAAAAAACAAAAATAATTTAGCTAAAATGACAAAAGACAAATCAACAGTTTGGGAAGTTTTTATTCAAAGCAAAAATGGTTTAGCACACAAACACTTTGGCAATGTACATGCTGAAGATAAAGAAATGGCTTTACAAAATGCTAGAGATTTATACACTAGAAGAAACGAAGGGTCGTGTATCTGGGTAGTTAGATCTGAACATATAGTTTCTTCTGTTCCTGAAGATGAGGCGTCATTTTTTGACCCATCTAATGATAAAGTTTATAGACACCCAACATTTTACAAAATGCCTGAAGGGGCTAAATATATTTAAATGCAAGATTTATTAAAATATACATTAAGAATTGCTGATACCTCATTAATTCTTGGGCAAAGACTTTCAGAATGGTGCTCAAAAGGACCAACTCTTGAAGAAGATATTGCTTTATCAAATATTTCTCTTGATTTATTTGGACAAGCAAATGGCTTATTAGAATATGCATCTAAAATTGATGGATCTAGAACTTCTGATGATCTTGCTTTTAAAAGAAATGAAAGAGAATTTTATAACCTTCAAATATGTGAGCAGGAAAATGGTCATTTTGGAGATACAATTGTTAGACAATTTTTATGCGATACTTATTTCATGATTTTCTATCAAGAGCTTTCAAAAAGTGAAGATGAAACACTAGCTGCTATTGCAAATAAATCAATTAAAGAAGTGTCCTACCACCTCAGACATTCAAAAAACTGGCTAATAAGATTGGGTGATGGAACAGATGAGAGTAAAGAAAAAGTTCAAAAATCATTAGAAGATATCTGGAAGTACACGGGTGAATTCTTTGAAATGGATGATTTAGACAACCTAATGTCTGCACAGAAAATCGGTGTAAATAACATTAAGCTAAAAGATGAATGGAATCTTATAGTTAATCAAGTACTTTCAGATGCTAAAATTAAAAGACCTGAAGATTCGTATATGATGACTGGAAGTAAAAAAGGTCTTCATACCGAATTATTAGGCAAAATGCTTGCTGAAATGCAATATTTACCAAGAGCCTACCCTAATGCAAAGTGGTAATATTCAAAAGATCTGGGAATTATTAGAAAATGTTCCAGACCCAGAAATTCCTGTAATTTCAGTTGTAGAATTAGGAGTTATTAGAGACATACAATTCATAAATAATGAGTATATAATATCTGTAACTCCAACATATTCTGGCTGCCCTGCAGTAAAAACATTTCAAGATGATATTCACACAGAGTTAATAAATAATAACATCTTAAACTTTAAGATGATTATTGTCTATAAACCAGCTTGGACAACAGACTGGATGAATGATAAAACTAAAGCAAAACTAAAAAAATATGGGATCTCTCCTCCTGAAAAAATAGCTCAATGCCCACAATGTAATTCTAAAAGTATTGAGCTAATAAGTGAATTTGGCGCTACGGCATGCAAAGCTCTCTATAAATGCTCTGACTGTTTAGAACCATTTGAACATTTTAAATGCATATAAGGTTTTAGGCTCTATTTAAGAGAATATTAAGCTCATTTATTATCTTTACAACATAAACTTTTATAATCATGATCTCATTTGAAATTAAAAATAATGTTGCTTATATATTACTTGATAGGCCAGACAAATATCATTCATTTATAAAAGAAATGGCTCTTGAGTTGCAAGAGAAAATTAGTTTATGTCAGAAAAACAATGAGATTAGAGCTGTAGTTTTAACTGCAAAGGGAAAAGCATTTTGTGCTGGACAAGATTTAAAAGAAGCAACAGACCCTAATGGCCCTAGCTTACAAGAGATAGTTCATGAGCACTATAATCCTTTAATAAAAAAAATAAGAGCTCTAGAAAAACCAATTATATGCGCTGTAAATGGTGTTGCTGCTGGAGCTGGGGCATCAATAGCTCTTAGTTGTGATATTGTAATAGCAAAAGAGAATGCTTCATTTGTACAAGCTTTTAGTAAGATTGGCTTAATACCTGATAGCGGAAGCACTTTTTTTCTTCCAAGATTAATTGGAATGAATAAAGCATCAGCTCTTATGATGACTGGAGAAAAAATTTCTGCTTATGAAGCGGAAAGAATTGGAATGATCTACAAAGTTTATAATGAAAAAATTTTTGAAGAAGAAACAATTAAGCTAGCAAATAAATTAGCTAGCATGCCAACAAAAGCTTTGGCACTTACTAAAAATCTTCTTAACCTTTCTTTAACTAATTCACTAGAAAAGCAATTAGAAGATGAAGAAAATCATCAAGTTATTGCTGGAAACACTAATGATTATAAAGAAGGAGTAAATGCATTCTTAGAGAAAAGAACACCAAATTTTAAAGGAAACTAAATATGGAATTAAGTATAATAGGATCTGGCACAATGGGTATAGGAATTGCTCATGCTTGTGCTAAAAAAAATCATAAGGTTTTTATTGTTGATTCCTCTGCTGAATGTTTAAAATCTGGAAAAGAAAAACTATTCAAATTATTAGATAAACTTGTTCAAAAAGGAAAATACTCTAAGCAGGATAAAAAAGAAATAACCACAAACCTAAATTTCACGGATGATTTAAGTAAGATTAAAAATTCTGATTTTGTTATAGAGGCAATTATTGAGAATTTAAATATCAAAAAACAAGTTTTTAAAAATATTGAAGAGTTAGTTTCAAGCGAATGTATTATTGCTTCCAACACCTCATCTCTCTCAATTGCTTCAATTGCTAGCAGTTGCATTAAAAATGATAGAGTAATAGGGATACATTTTTTCAACCCTGCTAATTTAATGCCTTTAGTAGAAATTATTCCAGCAATTCAAACTTCTAAATTAACTATAGAAAAATCAAAAGAATTTTTAATAGATTTAGGTAAAACTATTGTAATAGCAAAAGACACTCCTGGTTTTATTGTAAACAGAGTGGCTAGACCTTTTTATGGCGAATCATTAAGAATATATGAAGAAGGAATTGCTAACTTTGAAACAATTGATTGGGCATTAAAAGAAATTGGAGGCTTTAAAATGGGGCCATTTGAATTAATGGATTACATTGGTAATGATATTAATTACACAGTCACTGAGACAGTATTTAAAGAGTTCTATTACGATCCAAGATATAAACCATCTTTTACACAAAAGAGATTAATGGAAGCAGGGTTTTTAGGTAAAAAGTCTGGTAAAGGGTTCTATGATTATGTCAATGTATCTGAAAAAAATATTAATACAAACAGAGACGAGGGAAAGAAGATTGTTTTAAGAGTCTTATCTATGCTAATAAATGAAGCAGCAGATGCACTATTTCTAAATATTGCATCCAAAGAAGATATTGATTTAGCAATGACTAAAGGAGTAAATTACCCTAAAGGACTTCTTAGTTGGGCAGATGAAATTGGTATTGATAATATTTTAAAAATATTAAAAGAATTAAATAATAAATATTGTGAAGATAGGTATAGACCCTCTCCTATTTTAGCACAATTATCATCTGTAAATAAAAATTTTTTTTAATGCTCAGTCCCATTGAAATAATAAATCAGATGATGGAAAAAGATTCCTTCAGTAAATGGCTAGCAATAGAGGTTGAAGATATTCAAAAAGGTTCATGTACATTATCGATGAAAGTAAAAAAAGACATGCTAAATGGTTTTGAGATAGCTCATGGGGGAATTTGTTATTCGCTAGCTGATTCTGCATTAGCTTTTGCTGCAAATTCATATGGCAAAAAAGCTGTTTCAATTGAAACATCTATTTCTCACACTCACAAAGTACTTTGTGAAGACAGACTTACAGCCACTACTGAGGAACTAAATAAAACAACAAAAATTGGACTCTATTCTATAGAAATTACTAATCAAGAAAGCGTTACAGTTGCTCAATTTAAAGGAACTGTTCTTTTTTCTGATAAAAATTGGAATTAATTATTATGAATACACATATCATTGACGCAGTTAGAACACCAATTGGAAATTTTGGTGGTACATTAAAAGATATTAGAACAGATGATTTATCTGCTATAACGCTTAAAGAGATAGTTAAAAGAAACTTAATTGATCCTAAAGAGATTGATGATGTAATTATAGGATGTGCAAATCAAGCAGGTGAAGACAATAGAAATGTTGCTAGAATGTCTCTTTTACTTGCCGGCATTCCATTTACAGTGCCTGGGGAAACTGTTAATAGGTTATGTGCTTCAGGCATGTCAGCTATTATACATGCACACAGAGCAATTCAAGCTGGCGATGGAGATCTTTTTATTGCTGGAGGTGTTGAAAATATGACTAGAGGTCCCTGGGTTATATCAAAAGCATCAGCTGCTTTTGGTAGAGATTCAAAAATGTTTGATTCTTCTTTTGGATGGAGATTTATTAATCCTAAAATAAAAGAATTATTTGGGACTGAAAGCATGGGAAGAACTGCTGAAAATCTTGTAGAAAAATACAATATCTCTAGAAAAGATCAAGATAAATTTGCTTACAATTCTCAAATGAAAGCATATAAAGCTCAAACAGACGGAAAATTTAAAGAAGAAATTGTTAATGTAGTTATTCCTCAAAGAAAAAAAGAAGATATTATTTTTTCAGATGATGAATTTATTCGTCCAAATACAAGCATGGAAGTCTTGGCTAAGCTAAGAACACCATTTAAAGAAAATGGATCTGTAACAGCCGGTAATTCTTCAGGCCTTAACGATGGTGCTGCAGCAATGCTCATTGCATCAGATAGAGCAGTGAAAAAACATAATTTAAATTCTCTAGCTAAAATTATTTCTTCAGCTGTTGTTGGAGTTGAACCAAAATTAATGGGAATAGGGCCTGTAAAAGCATCATTAAAAGCATTAAAAAAAGCAGGATTAAACCTTTCACAAATTGATGTTTTAGAAATAAATGAAGCCTTTTCTGCTCAAGCACTTGCATGTATTAGAGAACTTGGGCTAAAAGATGATGATAATAGAATTAATCCTAATGGTGGTGCTATAGCGCTAGGACATCCACTTGGGGTGAGTGGGACAAGAATTATACACTCTGCTGCTCTAGAGCTTAAAAGAACAAAGAAAAAATATGCACTAATAACAATGTGTATTGGGGTTGGGCAAGGATATGCTACAATAATTGAAAATACTAACATATGATATATGAATTTGATGGTTTCATACCAGTTATAGACCCTTCTTCTTATGTCCATAAAGAAGCAACAATTATTGGCAATGTTATTATTGGAAAAAATGTTTACATAGGTCCTGGAGCTTCTATAAGAGGTGATTGGGGTCAAGTAAATATTAGTGACGGCTGTAACATTCAAGACAACTGCACAATACATATTTTTCCAGGCAAAAATGTCATTTTAAAAGAAAATGCTCATATTGGACATGGTGCTATCATTCATGGAGCAACTATTGGTCGTAATGCCTTAATTGGAATGAATGCAGTTATATTAGATGATACAGTTGTTGGTGATGAATGTATAATAGGTGCTCTAACATTTTTAAAAGGTGAGAGCAGAATTGAAGATAGAAAAATAGTTATTGGTAATCCTGGTAAAGTAACTGGAGATGTGACTGAAAAAATGATAAAATGGAAATCTAAAGGTACAAAGCTATACCATAACCTTCCCAAAGAGTGTATGACAAATATGCAAGAATGTCAACCACTAGAAAAAATAGAACAAAATAGGAAAACACAAAAAATTATATTTGAAACGTGGAAAAAATCTAATAAATGATAAATGAAAATTATGCTTTAGGAAAATGGATTAAAGGTGATGGAGATGGCTCTCCATTATTTAATGCCGTTAATGGAGAACAAATAACTACAGCTTCCAGCAAGGGATTAGATTTTGCTGCAATGATGAAATACGCAAGAGAAATAGGAGGTCCTTCCTTAAGAAAAATGACTTTTCAAGAAAGAGGTTTAATGCTTAAAAAACTTGCTCTTCACCTTCACTCAATTAAGAAAAATTTTTATTCTGTTAGTTCCTTAACTGGAGCTACAAAAATTGATTCTTGGATTGATATAGAAGGTGGAATTGGAAATATTTTTACAAATGCATCACTAAGAAAAGAATTTCCAGATCTCCCATATTATATTGATGGCCAAACTGCTAACTTATCTAAAAACGGAACATTTATTGGTCATCATATAATGGTTCCAAAAGAGGGAGTTTGCATTCATATAAATGCTTATAATTTCCCAATATGGGGAATGCTTGAAAAGATCTCTGTCAATTTAATGGCTGGTGTTCCTGCCATTGTAAAGCCCGCAACCCTTACATGCTATTTAACTGAGGTTATGGTAAGAGAAATAGAAAAATCTAATATTCTTCCAAAAGGAGCTCTGCAACTTATTTGTGGATCTGCTAATGGAATTATTGACTATGCAAGCTCAGAAGATGTTATAACATTTACAGGAAGTGCTGAGACAGGTAAAAAGTTAAAAGCAAATAAAAATCTTATCGAAAACTCCATTCCATTTAACATGGAAGCTGATTCTTTAAACTGCTCTATTTTAGGAACAGATGCTCAACCAGGATCAACAAATTTTAATATTTTCATAAAAGAAGTTCAAAGAGAAATGACTGTTAAAGCAGGTCAAAAATGTACTGCAATAAGAAGAATAATTGTTCCTGAACAATACATTGAAGATGTATACATTGCTCTTGGCAAGCGTTTAGACAAAACTATTATCGGAGACCCAGCATCAGAGGGAGTAAAGATGGGACCTCTTGCAGGAAAAAATCAAAGAAATGATGTTTTAAATAACATTAAAAAACTAAAAGAAAGTCAAGGCATTGTTTATGGTAACACAGATGAATTTAATGTTATTGGCGCTGATAAAAATAAAGGTGCTTTTGTTTCGCCTATTTTATTTTTAAATGAAGACCCATTAAATAAATTAGATTGTCATGACATAGAAACTTTTGGTCCCGTTGCAACTATTATGCCTTATTCACATATTGATGAAGCAATAAAAATTGCACGAATGGGAAAGGGTTCTTTAGTATGTTCAATTATTACTGAAGATATGAAAATTGCAGAAAAGTTTGTTTTAGGAGCCGCATCAATGCATGGAAGAATTTTAATTTTAAATCAGACATGCGTTGATGAAAGTACAGGTCATGGTTCTCCAATGCCATTACTAAAGCACGGAGGCCCAGGAAGAGCTGGCGGAGGCGAAGAAATGGGAGGTAAAAGAGGTATACTTCATTATTTACAAAGAACAGCTATTCAGGGACACCCTAGTGCACTTACCGCCATTACGAAGCAGTATCAATATGGTTCTGAACAAAATACTTCTGGAGCACATGTCTTTAAAAAGCATTTCGAAGAAATTAAAATTGGCGATACAGTGATTACAGATAAACATTTAGTTACTTTAAATGATATAGAAAATTTTGCTGATTTAAGTGGAGATAAGTTTTATGCTCATATGGATGAAAATTCATTAGAAGGAACTATATTTACTGAAAGAGTTGCTCATGGATATTTTATTATGTCTAAAGCGGCAGGACTTTTTGTTGAACCTTCAAAAGGTCCTGTTCTATTAAATTATGGCATTGATCAATGTAGATTTATAAAACCTGTTTATCCAGGAACAACAATAGGAGTAAGATTTACTGCTCAAGAAAAAATATCGCAAGAAAAAAGAGAAGATGATGAAATATCTAAAGGAATTGTAAAATTCATGGTTGATGTGTATGATGATGAAGGTGATACAGTTATGCTTGCAACAATATTAACAATGATAAAAAAAATAAAATAAAAAAAATTAAAATGAAAAAAATTCTAATAATTATTATAATGATCTTGCCTACAATTTCATTTTCCCAAGGCCCTAATCCATTTTTTATTTACAGCAATGTTTGTCTAGGGGAACAACTTCCAGTAGATGATTTCTCAACTCCAAATAATACTACTAATTCTCCAATTGTAAGCTGGTCATGGGAAGTAAATGGAGTTGTATTTTCAACGCTATCAAATGCAACATATTTATTTTCAAATTGCGGATTATATGATATAAAATTAACAGTGACGGATGCAGATATGTTTTTTGCAGATACTACTATACAAGTAGAAGTATACTGTCTGCCAACTGCTGACTTTGTAAATGATGTTGTATGCTCTGGAACACCAACAAATTTTGCTGATGCTTCTACTCCTGCCCCATCTATTGTTTATTGGTTTTATCAATTCGATGGAATAGGTGTTTCTGTAAATCCTGTTACAACATATACATTTTTAGCTGCTGGAACTTATATGGTTGGTTTTAATATTAAAGATAATAATGGCTGTGCAGATTCAGTAGCTAAAGCTGTAGTAGTAGATTCATGCGTGAGTAATATTTATGAGTACAATTTAGAAAATAAAAAAATTGATCGCATCATTGATTTAAGCGGAAAAGAAACTAAAAACAAAAAAAATATAAATATCATAATGTATGATAATGGTAAAATTGAAAAAAGACTAATAATAGAGTAATATGCAAGGATCTGTTAACTTAGAAATACAAAATTCTATTGGAACAATTGAATTTTATCATCCACAAAGTAATTCTCTACCATCTGATGTATTAGAAAAACTTGCTTTAAAAATAACTGAATGCGGTAATGATAATAATATTAAAATTATAATTTTAAGAAGTAAAGGGGAAAGAGCTTTTTGTGCTGGAGCTTCTTTTGAGGAACTTGCTAATATTAATAATAAAATAGATGGGGAAAAATTTTTTATGGGATTTGCAAATGTGATAAACGCGGCGAGAAAATGTCCTAAACTAATTATTGGAAGAGTTCAAGGAAAAGCTGTTGGTGGTGGAGTTGGAATGGCTTGTGCAGTTGATTATTGCTTTGCGACTAAGTTTGCATCTGTTAAATTAAGTGAATTAGCTGTTGGTATCGGTCCATTTGTTGTTGGACCAGCAGTTGAAAGAAAATCAGGTCTTTCAGCCTACTCAACACTATCAATAAATGCATCAAAATGGTTTGATGCTAATTGGGCAAAAGATAAAGGGATTTATGCTGAAGTTTTTGATTCTAATGAATTAATGGATGAGGCTATTGAGAAACTATCCAAAACTCTACTTAATTCAAACCCTGAAGCAATGAAGAAATTAAAAGAAGTTTTTTGGGAAAAAAATAATCATTGGGATAAATTATTAGAAGAAAGAGCAGAATATAGTGGTGAGCTAGTTTTATCAGATTTCACAAAAAATGCCATCGAAAAATTCAAAAATAAATAAGTGAGTACAAATCTTCCAAAAGAAATTCTTAAAAAAGCATACCAGCTTATTTGTACTGCTAGATCTTTAAGTGATATTTACGAAGAAAACAAAGATATTACATCAAAATATGTTCACGCTACATCAAAGGGACATGAAGTAATTCAGATTGCTCTATCACTTCAATTAACTAAAGATGATTGGGTATCTCCATATTACAGAGACGATTCAATTTTATTAGGAATTGGAATTACTCCTTATGAGCTTATGCTCCAATTAATGTGTAAAAAAGATGATCCGTTCTCTGGCGGAAGAACATACTATTCTCATCCATCTCTAAACAGAGATGATATGCCAAAGATAATACACCAATCCTCAGCTACGGGTATGCAAGCAATTCCTACTACGGGAATAGCTCTTGGATTAAGATATAAAAAGAAAAATAATTTATTAAAAGAAAAAAATCCAATTGTAGTTTGTTCATTTGGTGATGCATCAATTACTGAAGGAGAAGTTTCTGAAGCTTTTCAAATGGCTGCATTAAAAAAACTTCCTATTCTTTATCTAGTGCAAGATAATGAATGGGATATCTCTGCTCATTCTTCTGAGACAAGAGCAGTTGATGCCTCACAATACGCAAGTGGTTTTGGAATTAAAAACTATTCAATTGATGGAACTAACTTTGAAGAATCCTTTAATATAATTAAAAGTGCAATAAAAGAAATCAGAGAGAAAAGTATTCCAATACTAATTCATGCAAAAGTTCCATTACTAAACCATCACACTTCTGGAGTAAGAATGGAATGGTACAGAGATGATCTGAAAGAAGCTTTACTAAATGACCCATTACCAAAAATAAAGAAGCTTTTAATTGAGAATAATTTTAAGAATGATGAACTTAAAAAAATTCAAGATGAAATAAGTAAAAATGTTAGTATTGACTTTAAAAAAGCATTAAATGCTGAAGACCCAGAAGAAAATGATTTATTTAAACATGACTTTGCTCCTACGCCTATAAAAAATGAAAGTGGTGTTAGGGAACCAAAAGGAAAAGAGAAAATATTTATGGTTGATGCGGCAATATTTGCTATAAAGGAATTAATGAATAAACATCCTGAATGTCTATTATATGGTCAAGATGTTGGAAAAAGATTAGGTGGTGTTTTTAGAGAAGCAGCTACACTTGGGAAAACATTTGGTGATGAAAGAGTTTTTAATACTCCAATTCAAGAAGCTTTTATAATTGGAAGTACTGTAGGAATGTCTGCCGTAGGATTAAAACCTATTGTAGAAATACAATTTGCAGATTATGTATGGCCAGGCTTAAATCAACTTTTTACTGAAGTTAGCAGATCTTACTATTTATCAAATGGTAAATGGCCTATTAGTAATATCATTAGAATCCCTTGCGGGGCCTATGGAAGCGGTGGCCCTTATCATTCCTCTTCAATAGAATCTATACTTTCGAATATAAATGGCATAAAGATTGCTTACCCTTCAAATGCTGCAGATCTTAAGGGAATTATTAAAGCAGCTTTTTATGACCCAAACCCTGTAGTTATTCTTGAACACAAAGGATTATACTGGGGTAAAATTAAGGGTACTGAATCCACTAAAACAATTGAGCCCGATGAAAATTATATTCTTCCTTTTGGTAAAGGAAATATTATAATTGAAGCGTCAAAAGAATCTATAAATAAAGGAAAGTCAATTTGTATCGTAACTTATGGAATGGGTGTTTATTGGTCAAAGAGTGCAGCTAAGAAATTTAATAATCAAATAGAAGTAATTGATTTAAGAACAATATATCCATTAGATCAAAAAATGATTAATGAAAGAGTTAAGCTACATGGAAAATGTATTGTATTAAGTGAAGAACCTACTAATAGTTCATTTGCACAATCACTAGCATCAAAGATATCTCAAGAATGTTTTAACCATTTAGATAGTGCCGTTCAAGTTGTTGGCTCCGAGACTCTTCCTGCAATTCCATTAAACTCAATTTTAGAGAAAAGAATGCTTCCTAGTTCTGAAAAAGTTGAATTAGAAATAAGAAAAATATTAGCAGTTTAATTGTATTTTTAGACTTCTTTTTACATAGCAAAATTTAGATAATGTTATATCTTTGCAAACTATTTAAGAAATTTAGATGACCTGTAAAAAATTATTTTTTCTTCTTTTAATTCAATTAATTACTTTTCCAATTATTGCACAGAATAATTTCACAATTAGTGGATTTGTTCAGGATGATAATTCCGGAGAAAATCTTATAGGCGTTTCAGTTTATGACAAAGAAACATTTAAAGGAACAGTGACAAATTCTTATGGTTTTTATTCCTTAACAATAGAAGAGGGAACATACAACATTACATTTTCATTTATAGGATTAGAATCTGTTACTAAAAACCTTGTTGTTGATAAAGATCTTAGAGTTAACATATCTCTTATGAGTAATGCTATTCTTACAGATGAAGTTACTATTACAGGAGAAAAGCTAGACAAGAACGTTAGTAGCTCTAATATGAGCCAAGTAAGAATGGAGGTAACAAATATTAAACAGCTTCCTGCTATATTAGGAGAGGTTGATGTAATTAAATCTGCACAACTTCTTCCTGGAATTACTGCAAATGGGGAGGGAAGCTCAGGACTGTATGTTAGAGGTGGTGGTCCAGACCAAAACTTAATTTTATTAGATGAAGCAGTAGTATATAATGCTTCTCATCTTTTTGGATTCTTTTCAGTTTTTAATGCAGATGCTATAAAAGATATAAATATTATCAAAGGAGGAATGCCCGCAGAATACGGAGGAAGACTTTCATCAGTTTTAGATATAACAATGAAAGATGGAAATAATAAGGAATTCAAAGCAGATGGTGGTATTGGTTTATTGTCTTCAAGACTAACTCTTCAAGGACCAATTCAAAAGAATAAAAGTTCTTTTATTGTTTCAGGAAGAAGAACATATATAGATGTTCTTGCAAAACCTTTACTAAATAGAGAGAATCCTGAAACTGGAGAAAAAAATGCATTTGCTGGCTCTGGTTATTACTTCTATGATTTAACAACAAAAATTAATTACAGAGTCTCTGATAAGGATAGATTATACCTTAGTGGTTACTTTGGTAGAGATGTTTTTGATTTTGCAAATAGTGATAATGGGTTTGCTGTTCAAATACCATGGGGAAATGCTACGGGGTCTTTAAGATGGAATCACTTATTTAATGATAAACTATTTGTAAATACATCTTTAGTTTTTAGTGATTATAGATTTGAATTTAATATTGCTCAAAGTGACTTTGAATTTAAAATATTTTCTGGCATTAATGATTGGAACACAAAAGTTGATTTTCTATACCAACCTAATCAACGACACACTATAAAATTTGGAACTAACTATACTTATCATGAATTCACTCCTGGAAATGCTACGGGAAAAGCAGGAGATGTTACTTTTGCTCCAGATGAGATTTACAGACAGTATTCTAATGAAGGAGCTATTTATTTTTCCGATGATTTTGAATTAAGCGATGTATTAAAAATAAATGCCGGACTAAGATATTCATCTTTCCAACATGCAGGAGATATCACTTTTTTAAATTATTTAAAAAATGATTTAACTCTAAATGAAAACAATTACAGGCATATTGAACCCAGACTTTCATTACGATATACACTAAATCCTACTAGCTCATTAAAGGGTTCATACACAGAAAACTATCAATATGTTCATTTAGCATCAACCTCTGCAGTAAGCTTACCAACAGATTTATGGGTTCCAAGCTCTACTGCAATTAAACCAAAATTTGCAAAACAACTAGCATTTGGATACTTTAAGAACTTAAATGATAATATGTATGAAACTTCTATAGAGTCTTATTACAAGGAGATGACTAATCTCATTGAATATAAAGAAGGAGTTCTTCCAGAAGATAACACTAATTCAAATAGTGATAATGCTTTTACTTTTGGTGATGGAGATTCCTATGGAATAGAGGTTCTTTTAAAGAAAAGCCAAGGAAAAACAACTGGATGGATTGGATATACATTATCTAAAACAACAAGATATTTTGATGAAGTTAATAATGGAGAATCTTTTCCTGCCAAATATGATAGACGTCATGATTTATCAGTTACAGCTACACATAAACTTTCAAAAGCTTGGACACTAAGTGGTGTTTTTGTTTATGCATCAGGTAATTCAATCACATTGCCAACTGAGCGATATGTTATAGGTGGTGATGTTTACACGCAGTTTACATCAAGAAATGGTTACAGAATGGATCCATATCATAGAATGGATATTGGCGCTACATATACTCCTACAAAGAAAAACAAGAAATTTAAATCTTCATGGAATTTTTCTATTTACAATATATACTCTAGAAAAAACCCTTATTTTATTTATTTTGCAATCGAAGGACTTGAAGAAAATGTTGACAATCAAAATATTCAAAATGGTAATGTAGAGGCTAAAGCATATCAAGTATCAATTTTCCCAATTCTTCCATCAGTAACTTGGAATTTTAATTTTTAATTATGAAAAAATATTTATTTATCTGTTTAGTATTTATTTCATGTCAAGATGAGATAATTATTGAGTTCCCTATTGAATCTCAAACAATTGTAGTTGAAGGGGGTATAGAACCTAACATGCCTCCTTATGTTGTGTTATCAAAAAATCAAGGATATTTTGATGAAATTAACATAAATACTTACAATGATTTATTTATTAAAGATGCTCAAGTAATTGTTTGGAAAGCAAATGAAGATGGAACTGCAGATTCTATCCTCTTAGAAATGCTTCCACCTCCTTTTGATTCCCTTCCAATTTATACTGATCTTAATTATTTTTCTTCATTAAATAATTTCCCTTATACAAATTCCGGAACTTATAATCCAATAACTATTTCTGGAGGAATAAGCAATGATTTTAGTAAAGCAAATGAAACATATAATTTAATTGTTAGATGGAATAATAAGGAAATAACTAGTCAAACAAGCATACCAAATCTAACCCCTTTAGATTGTCTGTGGGTAGAGAGAAATGAATTCTCTGACTTAGATTATAAATTTGATATTAATGCAATATATGATGACCCTGCTGATATTGAGAATAATATATTTATCAAATATAGAAAAAACACTCACTGGGACGTAGATACAATAAATTGGAGTTTAAAAGATCACTCAGATGATTTAATGCAGATTATTGATGCTGGTACTGATATTCTTATAAATGGTGAAAAATTTCAAACATATTTTCCTCAAAGAGGTGAAGGAGATTTCCCTACTCTACCGTATAATTCAAGTAGGTATGTAGAATATGAGAATGGAAACTCGATTGATAGTGTTTTTGTTCCTCATGATATAGTAACAATTAAGTTTTCTCAAATTGATGAACCTGCATTAAAGTTCTGGAGAAGTTTAATTAGACAATTTGGGTCAAATGGCAATCCATTTCAAGAACCTCTTAATATTGTAAGTAATATTAATGGAGGATATGGTGGCTGGACTGGATATGGGGCTGTATACTATAAAATTCCAATAATTGATGGTTTTACAACAAGTAACCTTTTACCTTTAGATTCAGTTGAAATAACTGATCTTTTTTAATAATTTAGCGAAAAAATCATATTAAGATGAGCGAAGAAATTGAACACATTGAAACACTAATAATTGGGTCAGGACCTGCTGGATACTCTGCAGCAATTTATGCAGCTAGAGCAGATCTTAAACCAGTAGTAATACAAGGTCTTCAGCCCGGGGGACAACTAACAACAACAACTGAGGTTGATAATTACCCAGGCTATCCAAATGGAGTAGATGGAACTAAAATGATGGAAGATTTTAAAGCTCAAGCTGAAAGATTTGAAACAGATACAAGATGGGGAATGGTAACAAAAGTTGATTTTAGTGAAAGACCATTTAAAGTAGAAATTGATGAAAAAACTAATGTTATTGCTGATACAATAATTATTGCAACAGGTGCTTCTGCAAAATGGCTAGGAATTGAAGATGAAAAAAGATTAAATGGCTATGGAGTTTCAGCATGTGCTACTTGTGATGGATTCTTTTACAAGGGTATGGATGTAGTTGTTGTTGGCGCTGGAGATACTGCTGCTGAAGAAGCTACTTATTTAGCAAAACTTTGTAATAAAGTTACAATGCTTGTTAGGAGAGATGAAATGAGAGCTTCTAAAGCAATGCAAAAAAGAGTATTTAATACACCAAATTTAGAGGTGTTATTTAATAATGATACAAAAAGTATTAATGGTGAACCTGGAGAGATAGGAGTAGAAAGTGTTACTTCTGTAAATAATAAAACGGGTGAAGAAACAATTACACCTGCAAAAGGATTTTTTGTTGCTATAGGACATACTCCAAATACTAATCTGTTCAAAGGGCAGCTTGATATGGATGAAAATGGTTATTTGATTATTGAAGCAGGAACTTCTAAAACTAAAATCCCTGGAGTTTTTGCTGCAGGAGATGTAGCTGATCACGTATATAGACAAGCAGTTACTTCAGCTGGCACTGGATGTATGGCCGCATTAGATGCCGAAAGATTTTTAGCAGCTCAAGAATAATTTTAAAATTCCAACAAAATATTATTAGTATTTAATAGTTATATTTATAGTGATAATTATTCATTATGAATGCTTTAGATATACTTAAAAAATATTGGGGACACAATTCTTTTAGATTAAATCAAGAAGAGATAATTATGTCTGTAATAAATAAGCAAGATACATTGGCTTTATTACCAACTGGTGGAGGTAAATCTATCTGCTATCAAATACCAGCCATAATAAATGATGGCATATGCTTGGTTATATCTCCACTCATTTCTTTGATGAATGATCAAATAAGACATCTTCAATCAAAAGGAATAAAATCTGTTTCAATCTCCTCTAATATGTATTTCAAAGATATTGACACTACACTAACTAATTGTATTTATGGAAATATAAAATTCTTATATCTATCTCCAGAAAAACTAAAAAATGATTTAGTTATAGAAAAGATTAAACTAATGAATATAAATTTAATTGCGGTTGATGAAGCGCATTGCATTTCTCAGTGGGGACATAATTTCAGACCATCATATAGGTTGATAAATGAAATAAGAGAATTTACTAATGATGCTCCAATAATAGCACTAACTGCCACAGCGAATAAATTAGTAGCAGAAGATATACAAGAAAATTTAAATTTTAAAAAAAATAATTTAATTAAATCTTCATTTAAAAGAAAAAACCTCTCATATGTTAATACGATTGTAAATAACAAAAATGAGGTTCTATTAAAACTTTTGAAAAAAATTAAAAGCTCTGTAATTGTATATGTTGGATCAAGAAGGCAAAGCAATGAAGTTTGCCAACTACTTATAAATAATCAAATAAGCGCAAAATCTTATCACGCTGGAATAGATAGTAAAACTAGAGATAAAATACAAGAATCTTGGGTTACAAATCAAACACGAGTTATTGTAGCAACAAATGCTTTTGGTCTAGGAATTGATAAAGAAGATGTGAAATTAGTAGTGCATATGCAATTACCTCTAAATATAGAATCCTATTTTCAAGAGGCAGGAAGAGCAGGAAGAAATGGCAAAACAGCCTATTCATTCTTATTAATCAATCAAAGCGATATTAAAAGAAATAAAGATATTTTAAATTTTAGATATCCAATGCTTGAGGAAATACAAGAAATGTATCAAAAAATTGCTGATTATTTACAGGTTGCTGTAAATACATTACCTGAGGAAGAATTTGAATTTAATATTGAAAGTTTTGCTAAAAAATACAACTTCAATATCACTAAAACATTTCACACCCTTCAATTTCTTGAAAACGAAGATTTGATTAAGTTACTTGATAATTCATTTGGATCTTCTAAAATTAGAATGGCAATAAATAATGCTGATCTATATAAATTCCAAATAGCTAATAGTTATTTTGATAATTTCATAAGAATTATACTTAGAAAATTTCCTGGGATTTTCAATAATAATATAAGTATTAAAGAAAAAAAATTATCTAATGAACTTAATATTTCTGAGGAGAAACTAATAAATATACTTCAGAAGCTCGAGCAAAAAGGTATTATTTCATATATCCCAAAACACGGAGGAACACATTTAGTATATCTTCAAAACAGACTAGATTCAAAAAGATTAAATATTTCTAAAGAAAGATTACAAGAAGCAAAAGAATATAGCAATAAAAAGCTAGAGGAAATTATTGCATATGCATATAATAGAGATGAATGTAGAAGTATACTTTTACTTAAATATTTTGGAGAAAATTCAAAAGAAAGATGTCAAGTTTGTGACTACTGTGTTAAAGAAAATAGAAAAACTTTAAAACAAAAAGATTTTGAAGAAATATCAAAATCAATAATTAAATTATTAGATGAAAATGAATTAAGTATTGAGGAAATAATTGATAGTTTAAAAGAAATAAAAAAAGATAAAATTGAAAATGTTATACAATACCTATTTGATAAAGACAAGATCTCAAAGCATGGGAATAAATACTCTAGAATCTAAAACTAAAAATAAGTTTATCGTAAATTTGCCATAAAACTTGAAATGATGAAAATTATATTCTTCGGTACTCCAACATTTGCATCAACAGTTTTAGAAAGTATAATCAAGAAAAATACGGTAATTGCGACAGTTACTGCCCCCGACAAAAGAAAAGGAAGAGGTAAAAAAATTCAGGAATCTGCAGTTAAGAAAGTTTCAAATGAAAACAATATCACTTGCTTTCAACCAACTAATCTAAAGGATGAAGATTTTAACAAGCAAATTCAAAAACTAAAGGCAGATTTATTTATAGTTATTGCATTTAGAATGCTACCAAAATTAATTTGGACTATACCAAAACTTGGCACAATTAATTTACACACATCTCTTTTACCAAATTATAGAGGAGCCGCTCCAATTAATTGGGTTATTATTAACGGAGAAAAAACAACAGGCATAACAACATTCTTTATTAATGAAAATATAGACCAAGGTAAAATTATTTTAAATAAAGAGATTAAATTACCAAAAAACATAACTGCAGCAATGCTTCATAATTTATTAATTACTCATTCTAAAGAGTTAATAAATGAAACTATTGAACTATTTCTAAATAAAAACGTAATAAGTGTTTCTCAAGAAAATAGCCAAACTATAAAAATGGCACCAAAATTATCCAAGGAACTATGTAGAATTAATTGGTCAAAATCAATTAATAGTATAAATAATAAGATTCAGGGATTGTCTCCTTTACTAGAAAATAATCAGATTTTAAAAGATGTTTCAATTTGTCCATCTGCTTGGTTTGAAATAAAAATTCAAAACATAATTAAAAGAGTAAAAATTCAAAAATCAGAAATTACAGAAATAAAAAACAAAAATTTAAAAATTGATTCTGATAATATCTCCTATTTAAATATAAATTTTGACCAGCATGCTCTTTCAATACAACACCTGCAAATTGAAGGGAAAAACCCTATGAATATTAAGCAATTTCTGCAGGGAAATAAAATAGATGATTCTATCGAATTTTTATAAAATCTAAGGAGAGAGCCTTTCCATAGTCCAAACACCATCAACTAAAGTATAACAAAGCCTATCATGTAATCTTGATGGTCTACCTTGCCAAAACTCAAAATAAGAAATTTCTATCATATAACCTCCCCAAAAAACTGGTCTTCCTACATCCTTGTTTTTATACTTCGCTTCTAAACTATTAACGATCTTATCAAATGAAAAATTTAACGGAAGATAACTTGATTGTTCACTAGAATGTGCCCCTAACTGACTACTTTTCGGTCTAGATTTAAAATAAGTATCTGACTCTAAATCAGATAGTTTTGATACGACACCCTTAATTCTAACTTGTTTTTCTAAATACGGCCAAAAGAAATTAAGTGAAACATTTTTATTTTCATCTAAATCTTTTGCTTTACTACTTAAATAATTAGTATAAAAAACAAAACTTTTTTCTATAATACCTCTTAATAAAACTACTCTTGAGCTAGGTTCATTATTTAAAGAAACAGTAGAAAGAACAAATGCATTTGCATTATCTGGATCAATTTCTAAAGCTAAATCTAACCATCTTTTAAAAAATTCAAATGGTGAATTTATAATATTATTAAAATCAATACTAGATTTTGAATAATCAATTCTAATATTTTTAATATTCTTTTTTGGATTAGACATTTACATATTTTAAATTAGCAGAAATTATAAAGCAAATGTATTCTTATTTATGCAAATTATAGAGAAAGGTAAGTTGTTAATTTCTGATCCATCTATGCTAGACGATAACTTTTTTAAAAGTGTTGTTCTTATAACTCATCATAATGTAAATGAGACTATTGGCCTAGTGCTAAATAACCCTTCCAAGATTTCTCTTTTTGAAATAATTAATGATATTCCTCAGTCAGACTTTCCTGTTTACATTGGTGGCCCAGTAGCTAAAAACTCCGTTCATTTCATACACAATATTGGCAATAAAATAGAAGGAGCAAGAAAAATTGGTGATGGACTATACTTTGGAGGAGATTTTGATACAGTCAAAAAACTAATACAAGAAAAAAATATATCTAAAAAAGATATAAGGTTTTTTGCTGGCTATTCTGGATGGGAAGACAATCAGTTAAAAAATGAAATTAAAGAGAAAAGTTGGATCCTTAAAAATAGTAATACTAAAATTTGTTTAGAATATACAAATTCAAATTTGTGGAGTAGAATTATTAAAAGTTTAGATCAAAAATATGCTATCTGGACAAATATGCCTGTAGATCCAAGTCTAAACTAATTGATTTAAATTTTTAATAAGAAAAGAACTAATTTTTGAAGATTCATAAACAGTATCTTCAACTTTTTTTACCCATTTCACTCCGGTAATAGAATTAGAAATAAATACCTCATGAGCTAGTTTAAAGTCATTAATTTCTATGTTTTTTTCTAAAACTTCATAATTATTCTTTAAAATATCAATAATTAATCTTCTCATAGTTCCATCAACACATCCCTGGCATAGATTTGGTGTTATTATAACATTATTTTTTAAAATAAATATATTTGAATTTGAAGTTTCTATTGGTAAATTATTTTCATTAAAAATAATAGCATCATCGAATGATTTTTTCTTTGCAAATAAAGATGCCAAAACATAAATAAGGGCATTAATAGACTTAATGTTTGAAAGGGATCCAGAATTCTTTTTTTGTGTATTGTAAAAACCTAGAGATAAACCTCTTTGATTGAATTCAAAATAATTTAAATCATTAATAAAAGTTTGTATTATAAATGAACCCTTATTATAATCAGGTAAGTACTTGCCACTGGAATCTCTAAAAAAAGTAACACGCACTCTGCCACCATTGCAAATATTATTTTTAGATAGCAGTTTTTGAATTAAAGAAGATAATTCATTTTTAGAAACATCACAGTCTATTTCAAGAAATTTTAATGAACTTTTTAATCTATTAAAATGAGCTGAAAAATTAAAAATATTTCCTGAAACTACTTTAATTGTTTCAAAAATACCATCACCATAAAGAAAAGCTCTATTAGAAGCTAACAACTTCAAATCTGATAATGGGCTAAGATTTCTATTTAAAATAATGAATTCCATATTATAAACAATCTAAAATTGTAAATTGCGAACTTATTTAAATTAAGTTAATGTATAGACTTTTACTGCTACTTTTTATTACTAAAATTGGATATTCTCAAACAATAATAAAAGGAGAAGTAATTGATGGTCAAACAAGTGAAACATTAATTGGAGCAAATATTTTAATAAAAGGTGCTAAAACAGGAACAGCTACTGATTATAATGGTAACTTCATTTTAGAAACATCTAAACAACTTCCTTTAACTCTTGAAATAACATACTTAGGCTATAAAAATAAAGAGGTTTTAATTGGACAATCAAATAATATTAAGATCAAACTATTTCCTAATAACAAGAGATTAAATGAAGTTAAAATTGTCGAGACCAGAATTACCCAAAAACAAAAAGAATCTGCTCTTACTGTTGAAGCACTTGATATTATAGCTATTAAATCTTCTCCCTCTGCCAACTTCTATGATGCTTTAGGTTCTCTAAAAGGCGTGGATATTTCATCCGCTAGTTTAGGTTTTAAAGTCATAAATACTCGAGGATTTAACAGCACATCTCCTGTGAGATCATTACAAATAATTGATGGAGTTGATAACCAAGCACCTGGATTAAACTTTTCATTGGGTAATTTCCTTGGAGCTTCCGAGCTTGATATAATGAAGGTTGAAATAATTCAAGGAGCAAATTCTGCTTACTACGGTCCAAGCGCCTTTAATGGAGTTATCAGTATGAATACAAGATCACCTTTTATGAATCCGGGTCTCTCAGTTCAATATAAATTTGGTTCAAGACAATTATTTGAAAATTCATTTCGTTTTGCTGATGTTATTAAAAATAAAAATGGAGAAGATAAGTTCGGATATAAAATCAATTTCTCATATATGCAAGCCTTTGATTGGGAAGCAAATAATCTTAATGCAGTAGATGGAACAGATGCTTTAGCAACTAATCCGGGAGGATATGATGCTGTAAATATATATGGTGATGAAGATACTGATGGGAATTTAAATGATGTCAGAGGTGATATAAATCAGAATTATTTTGTTTTTCCAGGGGTTGGAAAATTCTATCGAACTGGATATCAAGAAAAAGATGTTGTAGATTATAATACTAAAAATTTAAAGTTTGCAACTGCTTTACACTATAAAATTCAAGAGGACTTTGAACTTATATATTCCATGAACTATGGAACTGGAACTACAGTATATCAAGGAGATAATAGATTTAGTTTAAATGGCATACAGTTTCTTCAAAACAGGATTGAATTAAACAAAAAAGACAAATTTTTTATTAGAGCATATAGATCGCAAGAAGATGCAGGAGATTCTTATGATGCTGTTTTCACAGCTCTAAAACTTCAAAGCTATAATGGAACAAATAACCAGGATTGGTATACAGAGTATAAAAACAATTTTCAAGAAAATTTTAATTGGCAAAATGTTGGATGGGAAACTCCAGGCTATGATTTTATAAATCAACAATGGATTTTCCAAGGACAAAATATCTTATTAGATGATTGGATGACTCTTAGTGATTCCGTAATTAACTCTAATACAGATTTAATCATTGCAACACATAATGCAGCTAGAGAAGAAACAGACAATTATATTAATAGACTTGAGCCTGGAACAGATGAATTTAATGAAGCTTTTGAAGATATAACATCAAAAATTTCATATTTACAAGGAGGTACTGGATTCTACGACAAATCATCTCTTAACCATATTCATTCAGAATATCAATTCAAACAAGAAACCACAAATTTTAAGTTAGGAGCTAATTTCAGACAATACACTCCTGACTCAAAAGGAAGTATATTTATGGATACTGCAAGTGCAATCATAAATAATGAATTTGGTGTTTATGCAGGAACAGAAATTAAATTATTTGGTGAATATTTAAAATTTAATGGAACTATAAGAGCTGATAAAAATGAAAATTTTGATTTAAACTTTTCTCCCGCTGCTTCAATTGTATACAAGCCAAATAGCAAAGATATTATTAGATTTTCTTTTGGTTCTGCTTTAAGAAACCCTACTCTTAGTGATCAATACCTATACTATAATGTTGGAAGAGCTATATTAATTGGAAATCTAAGTGGACATGGAGAAAAATATGGTGAAAACTTAGTTACAGTTGAATCTCTTTTAGAATATTTTACGCCATTTCCTTATGCCAAAGATAGTTTAGAATTTTTTAGTGTTGATCCTATTAAACCAGAAAAAGCAAATTCTATAGAATTAGGATATCGATCTACTATTTCTAGTAAAATATATGTTGATGCTAATATTTATTATTCAAAATATACTGATTTTATTGGATATAAAATTGGTGTAAAATTTGATACTATAGGAAACATAAATGCTAATGCATATGAAATATCACAGAATTCAATTCAAGCTTATAGAATAGCTGCTAATGCAGAAAATACAGTAACAACAAAAGGAGCATCAATTGGAATAAACTATTATCCAAATAATAACTTAAGTGTAAATGGAAATTATTCATGGAATAAATTAAATGAATCAGGAACTAATGACCCAATAATTCCAGCATATAATACTCCGGAGCATAAGTTTAATTTAGGACTTTTAATGAAGAATATTCATTTTAGTGAAAAAAAGTCAGTTCTAAGAGATTTTAGTTCAAGCTTAACATACAAATGGATTGAAGGCTATAATTATGAAGGATCTCCTCAATTTACTGGACTAATTCCTTCATATGACATTCTAGATATTCAAATTAGTAAAAAAATCCCAGAGATAGATGCAACTCTAAAAATAGGATCTACAAATATTTTAAATAATCTGCATTATGAGGTATATGGTGGGCCATACATTGGAAGGATGACTTATTGCTCTATTTTATTTGATATTAAATAAACTTTATTAATAAGCACAATATATCTTATGCCTGCATAGTAATTAATTGTGGTAGATTTAACCCTTAACTAATTAATTAATTATGAAAAAAAATATACAAAATATTTTAGTAATTGCTCTAATATTTATTGGAATTAATACTAATGCTCAAACAAGATATCTAGATAACATGTTCGACAGTGTTGTTGTAACATCGGATATCCAATATGGAACAAACATCTCAGTACTTCCTATGTTACAAGGACTTGCTCCAATGGCTATGCCTATACTTTGTGATATATATGAGCCAGCTAATGATAGTATGACGGATAGACCAGTAGTTATACTAATACATACTGGAAGTTTTTTACCTGCTGTTTTGAATGGTCAAGCTACAGGCTCTAAGTCAGATCTTTCAGTAGTTGAAAACTGTACAAGATGGGCTAAAAAAGGTTATGTTGCTGTTGCAATGAATTACAGACAAGGATGGAACCCAACATCTCCTGATCAAAATGTAAGAACATCAACAATTCTTCAAGCTGCATACAGAGGAATTCAAGATGCTAAAGCAATGGTAAGATACATGAGAAAAACTGTAGCTGAGGATGGTAACAGCTATGGAATTGATGACTCTAAAATTGTTATTGGTGGTCAAGGAACTGGTGGTTACTTATCAATGGGTTATATTACTCTTGATACAGTTTCAGAACTATACTTACCTAAATTTATGGATCTAACTACGACTCCTCCAACTCCATTTGTTTTCCCTCCATTCTTTGGAAATATCGATGGTACAGATTCAACTTATTTGCCAGATTTTGCTTCACCAACTGGACAAACAGTTTTATGGAATATTCCAAATAACCCTGCTTATAGTAATGATGTAAATATGGCATTTAATTTAGGTGGTACACTAGCTGATTTATCATGGTTAGATTATACAGGTATTCCACTTGTTTCTTTCCATTGTGAAAATGATCCTTTTGCTGATATTGACTCAGGTGTTATTATTGTTCCTACTACAGGAGATATAGTAATTACTGATGTTGTAGGCTCTAGAACAGCTGCACATTACAATACTTTATGGGGGAATAACAATGGCTTTAATCAAGCGGGATTAAATGATACATTAACTCAAATGGCTAACAACTATAACAGTGCAAGAGATTCAGTTCATGGTTTAGTTTATGACGGGCTTTATGTTTTCCAAACTCCAGCTCCTTCAACAACACCAAATGCATTTGGTGAAATGCCATATGAAGAATCATCTCCATGGGACTGGTGGGATAATACAACATACGATATGATGTTCCAAGCTTTAAATGGTGCTCCTGCTGGATATGGTGCTGCAAATTCATTACTTGGCGCACCAAATATGTCTGATTCTACTGGTAACCTTTATTTAGATACTGTTCATGGATATTTAAATCCAAGAATGTATACAACATTAGGATTAGGTGGAACTACAGGTCTTACAGAACTTGCTGATAAGACAACTGAAATCTATCCTAACCCAGCTAATGATAATATAAACATTGTAAGCTACTCACAAATAATTAAGGATGTAGAAATCTATAATATCTCTGGACAGAAAGTAATGAGTAAATCATTTAATTCAAATACAATTAAATTAAATACTAATTCATTATCAACTGGAGTTTATATATTCAATATTAAATCAAATGATACTTCTGTAAAAAGAAAAGTTATTATTGAATAATATTCTTTAATCTACAAATAAAAAAAGGGAAGCAATAGCTTCCCTTTTTTTATATAAATAATCCCGCACTAAGTACAAATTAAACTCCAATTTAAAATGGATAGAGCAGCTAATATATTGCAAACTTCCAATGTCTTAATTTAATAAGAAAACAACATTTAAGGCCTGTTTTTAATACATTAAGTCAAGCTCCAATTACTTCTCGTGTTGAGTTTAATAGTAACAAATAATGCGGGATAAATTTAAAGAACTGTTTTTAAATATCAGATAATAATGATTCAATGATGTCTAGCTTATCTGTGATGCCATCATCAGAAATTAGTTTAGTATTTTTATTTTTTTCAATTTTAGATGCATATTCTATCAGACACATAGCTAAAATATCTTGTTTATCTTTTATTGCATAATTATCTTCATAAAACTTTAAACGTTTTTCAATACTCTTTACAGCATTACGAATATTCTCCTCAGAACTTCTTTCAATTTTTAAAGGATAAAATCTATTAGCAATATTTATTTTAATTGAAAGTTTATCCATAAGTTAACTGTTTAAGAGAGCAATACATTTATCAATTTCACGAACATAACTATTAATCTTCATTCTAGTATTTTTAATATCATCAGAAGAAACATCAACAGTTTTAGAAATATTTATTAGCTTAATCTTTTCTTGTAAAGAAGCAATTTCTATTTCTTTAGCATTTAACTTTTCATAAAGTTGATTCTTTTCAATATCTAAATTAGAGTTTATCTTCTTTAATTCTGTGTAAGATTCAACTAATTTGCTGACCTTTAATTCTATACTAGATAATGTATTATTAATAGACATAATTACTACAAATTTAATATTTTTGAAATCAAACTCAGCTGATTTTATACCCCTTTTTTTTAACAAAATTTAAACCGTTTATTTTTAATGACAAGCATAAAAACCTTTATAATAATCCTATTATCAATGTTATTTTTGAACACAAGTGCTCAAGAATATCACCCACCACTAGATTCTAGACTACTATTATCAGGTACTTTTGGTGAATTACGATCTAATCATTTCCATACGGGTATAGACTTAAAAACAAAAGGGGTTGAAGGTTTAAATATTTATTCTATTGAAGAAGGCTATATTACACGTATTAAAGTGTCTAGCTATGGATATGGAAAAGCTATTTACATAAATCATCCTGATGGTAATACATCTGTTTATGCCCATCTTAAAAGTTTCTCAACTAAGATAGATTCTATCATAAAGAAAGAACATTATAAAAAAGAATCTTTTGAAATTAATTATTTCCCGGATAAAGATGAAATATTGGTTAGTAAAGGTGAGATAATTGCTTTGTCTGGAAACAGTGGTTCAAGTGGGGGTGCACACCTACATTTTGAAATTAGAAATACATATACAGAAAAGCCTTTAAATCCCCTTGACTTTAACTTTAAGATATTAGATGAGATTGCTCCAATAATAAAAAAGATAAAGTTTACGAATTTAGAAAATATTTCGCCTCAAACGCATCAATATTTTAAGCCAATAAAGTCGGGAGATAAATATAAAATTAATGATGTAATAAAAATTAACAAAAAAGTTGGAGTGGCTATTAATACATATGACTTATCTAATGATTGTTATAATAAAAATGGAATTAATTTTATTCGAATGTTTTTAGATAGTTTACTTGTTTACGAAATCAAAATGGATAAATTAGACTTTAGAACAAATAAATATATTAACTCACATATTGATTTTAAGGAAAAAAAAGAATCTAAAACAAAATATCACAAATGTTACAAGTCTCCAAATAATCAACTTAATATCTATAAAAAATTAGTTAATAATGGTTTAATAAAATTAAAGGATAACAAAATTCATCAACTTGAACTCCAAGTTGGGGATTCTTACAATAACATTAGTTATTTAATTGTTGATATCCAATTAGATACACTTAAACCAAATGATCCTTTAACAAATGATTCTTTAGAAACAAAGTTTTTTTCTTGGCACACTGAGAATTCTTTTAAGAAAAATAATTTTAGTTTAGAATTACCAAAAAAATCATTATATCAATCTATTAATTTTAAATTTCAAACTAAAGATTCTACTAATGGTACATATGGTAAAATTTATATGTGTGATTATGACTTCACTCCTATTCATAAAAAAGCTACAATCTCAATTAAATATGTTATTAAAGACACATTAAAAAATAAAACATATATAGCTAAAGTTAGTGGTAAAAAATATATTTATGTTGGTGGTAAGTGGCAAAATAATACGATAACAACAAAAATAAATAGTTTGGGTGATTATGCTATAGTAGCAGACTCAACACGTCCAATTATAAGAGGTGTAAATATCTATCCAGGAAAAGTAATTAAAAATCAAAAGACATTAAAGTGCACTATAGAAGATAAAGAAAGTGGTATAAAAAGCTATAAAGCAACATTAAATAAAAAATGGGTTTTACTAGATTATGATCACAAGACAAAACTTATAAAATATGATTTTGATCAAAATATTATAAAAGGTAAAAATTTATTTATAGTTTTTGTAAAGGATAATGCAGGAAACACAAAAGAATATAAAGCAGAATTTACTTATTAAAAGTAATTTTTAAAAAAATCTTTAATATACAAGTCAAGCTCATCCCTAACTGAACTATAAACTGTAAGTATCTCTTTTTCTAACCCCTTAGTGTCAACAGGATCTAAAAACTGCTTTAAAATAAGTGGGTTAACAGAATTTAAAACTGGAGATAATTTTCTAGCATTAGAACATAAAAAAATTATGAAGTCAAATTCTTCATTTAAATAGTCATTCACACTATTAGAATGATAATCTGAAACATCGATACCAACTTGCTTCATAACTTCAACAGCATACTTATTAACTGGCTCTGGCTTGGTGCCAGCACTAAAGACAGATATATTTTTTGAATATGAAGATAATAAACCGTGAGCCATTTGAGAACGACAAGAATTTCCAGTACAAATAAGTAAAACTTTAGTCAATTTTATAAGTAAATTTGTCATATTGAATAAGTAAAATTACAAAGACTAAAGTTGTATTGTATGCTATTAATTGATAAGAAAATAAAAAGTTATTATTAATAGGATCAATAATTATAAACATAATAATAATTAATGAAAAAAGATCAGAAAGTTTTAAGTAAATAGAAATAGAAAATTCAGAAATCTTCCAAATAATAAAACCCAAAAAAAAAGAAAATAAAGCTCTTTCATTTATAAGAATAGAAAAACTATTTTCATCAATTTTTTTTATGAAAAATTCAGGGATGAAAAACATTACAAGACCATAAAACACTAAAATAATAGACAAAATACGATCAGAATAAACTTTATTTTCTCTTATCATATATTAATATTATGATTATAAAAAAATTAGCTAAATAATTAACTTCTAATAAATTAAAAGTTCCAAACGAGTAATATTGATATGCGAAAGTAATTACAAATGCATAGACAGAGATTGTTATAAAAGTATTTAGAAGTTTGAAATAAAGATATTTGGAATAATACAATACAAAGTTTACAATTATTGATATCGAAATTACAAATAAAAGTCTTTCAAAAAGATGTGATAAAGAATTCTCAGAGTTAATAACAATTGCATGATAAATACATGCAAAAAATAAAACAAATGGTATAATATAACCAGAAATATATACTCTACTTAGTACTCTTGAATTCATATAAATATAAAATTAGAATTGACAAGTTGGCAATAATTGCATAAAATAATGATTCGCTGTTTAAAAAATAAATTATATAAAAATTAAAAACCGTTAATAACAATTGACATAAAAAAAGAATCGGAATAAACTTTATATACATCTCTTTTGAATAAACAAAAACACTCCTTATAAGAACAGATACCACCAAACTATAAAAACCAACAGACATAAATAAAAAATATTTTGAATCAGAATAATCTTCAAAATATATATTTTTGGATAATTCATTAGAAAAAAAAACACACATAACAGCAGAAAAAAAATGAAGAATTGGAACAATAGTTCCAGAAAGTAATTGATAACTATTCATAATTTAAAAATAAAAAAATTCTCTTTTATTTTAACATAATAAAAGAAATACATCTTGAGTTATTCTATTAGTTTAATATTTTACTTTTGTACAGCATGAAAAAAATACTTTTTCTATTATATACAATATTAATATTTTTTGAGGTTTCTGCCCAATCAATTAATGGAATAATTAAAGATACTGACAATAAACCTTTAGTTTTAGTAAATGTTTCAGTGGAAAATAAAAGTAATGGAGTTACTTCTGATATTGATGGGAAGTATAATATAGAAATTAGTCCTAACAGATCAAATGTGATATTATTTAGTTTTATTGGATATGAAACTGAAAAAATTAGGATTCCAATTTTAAAAAAAGGACAGGAATACTCACTTAACATTATACTAAAATCATCAAATATTATACTCGATGATATTATCGTAAAAGATAAAAAAAGTAGAAAAGACAACCTTAGTAGAATAAAAACTAAGCATGTTCAAGTTTTGCCTGGAAATAATGGTGGTATTGAAGCAATACTTAAAACACTTCCTGGAGTTAGCTCTGCAAATGAACTTAGTTCACAATACTCAGTTAGGGGAGGTAACTTTGATGAGAACCTAGTTTATGTAAATGGAATAGAAGTTTACAGACCATTTTTAATTCATTCTGGACAGCAAGAAGGTCTAAGCTTTATAAATAGCGATATGGTAGCAAATATTTTATTTTCTGCAGGAGGTTTTGCAGCAAAATATGGTGATAAGATGTCTTCTGTATTAGATATTACATATAAAAAGCCAAAAGAAAATAAGGGATCAATTAGTTTAAGTTTATTAGGAGGTTCCGCTCACTATCAAGGAATTTCTAAGAACCAACGATTAAATTATATATTAGGATTTAGAAATAAAACAAACCAATATATTCTTAATAGTCTTGACACTGAAGCAGATTACAAACCAAATTTTTCAGATTTTCAAACATATATTAACTATAAAATAGATTCTGATTGGGAGATAAGTTTTTTGGGAAATATCTCTAAAAATGAGTATTTAATGAAACCAAAAAATAGACAAACAGATTTTGGAACATTTAATGAAGCTTTAAGATTAACAATTTTCTTTGAAGGACAAGAATCTGATCAATATGAAACATTTTTTGGTGCTTTCAGTTCAAAATACAATCCAAATACTAATTTACAATTACAATTTACAACCTCAGCATTTAAGACTTTTGAGCAAGAAAATTTTGATATCCTTGGTGAATATTGGTTATATCAACTAGATAATAACTTAGGCTCAGATGATTTTGGAGATGTTGCATTTGATAGAGGAGTTGGTAAATACATAAATCATGCAAGAAATTCTTTAGATGCTAGCGTAATAAATTTTTCACACAATGGAACACTTGCAAGAAATGAAATTGAAGTTGATTGGGGTATTAGAGTACAGAAAGAAGAAATAAATGATAAAATAAGTGAATGGAGTCTAATAGACTCTGCGGGTTACACCCTTCCTCATCCACAAGACTCAATAGGATTACCATCAAATTCTAATCAACAAATAACTTTATTTGATGTCATTAAAACAGATATTCAATTATCTAACTGGAGAAACTCTGGTTTTATACAATTTTCAAAAGACTATAATAACCTAACATTAAATGCTGGAACAAGATCGAGTTTTTGGACTTTTAATAAAGAACTTCTTTTATCACCAAGAGCATCTATAGCTTTAGCTCCATTATGGAAAAAGGATATTGTTTTCAGACTTGCTACAGGGGTTTATTATCAAGCTCCATTTTATAGAGAACTAAGATATCCTGATGGAACCCTTAATAACAATATCAAATCACAGAAGTCTATTCATTATGTATTTGGGACTGATTATCTTTTTTATCAGTGGGGAAGACCATTTAAATTTATTACAGAATTATACTACAAAAACCTCAGTAACCTTATTCCTTATAAAGTTGATAATGTTAGAATTCAATATTTAGCTGAAAATAATTCTAATGGATATGCCAGTGGTATAGATTTTAAAATTAATGGAGAATTTGTATCAGGTGTGGAAAGCTGGGCAAGTTTATCAATTATGAAAACAGAAGAAGATATTGTTGGAGATTCCTATGAAGATATAAATGGCCAGCTAATTTACCCTGGATATATTCCAAGACCAACTGATCAAAGAGTAAATTTTAGCTTATTTTTCCAAGACTATATTCCAGGCAATCTAAATTATAAAATGCATTTAAATATGATATATGGTTCTGGCCTTCCATTTGGACCACCTAAATCAGAGAAATTTGAAGATATATTAAGAATCCCAGATTATAGAAGAGTTGATATTGGTTTTTCTGCAATCTTAAAAAGTGAAGGAAAAAAATCAAAAATTAAGTTTCTAAATTTTTTGGAGTCTGCTTGGATAAGTGCAGAAGTATTTAATCTTCTAGACATAAATAATACTGTTTCATACTTATGGGTCACAGATGTCTCTTCAAGACAGTATGCAGTTCCTAATTACCTCACAAGTAGACAACTAAACTTTAAACTACTACTAAGTTTCTAAAAAATTAATTTAACTTCTTTGAAAGTGAGTTATTATAAATTTCTGAGAAATCAGATGTTAAGCCAAAATTAATATCATCAACTAAAATATTATTATCTGTTACTTCACCAAGCAATAAGTAATTTGTTGTTTGTAAATTCATGTATGTCTCAAATTCATTTTTCAATGAAGGTTTAACAGAAACTATGACTCTAGTTGGGGATTCTCCAAAAAGAAATGCATCTTTTCTTAAAGAATTAGAACATTTAATTTTAAAACCTTTTTTATTAACCATTGCACTCTCTAACAATGAAATAAATAAACCTCCATCAGATAAATCATGAGCAGAGATAATTAAATCTCTTTTTATTAATGAATATAAATCCTCTTGTAACTCAAACTCTCTATCAAGATCAAACTCAGGAGCTGATGATTCCTTAATTTTGTGATAAGAAAATAAATACTCAGAAGAACTAATATCATTCTTAGATTCTCCAATTAAATAAATTAAATCTGAGCTATTTTCAAATGCAAGAGAAGTAATGTTTTTCTTATCCTCCACAATACCAAGCATTCCAATCGTAGGTGTAGGAAAAACAGGAACTTCTACCCCATTAACACTAGATTGGTTGTAAAAACTAACATTACCACCAGTTACAGGGGTTTTAAATTTTATACAAGCTTTAGACATACCTTTAATAGCACCAACAAATTGCCAATAAACTTCTGGATTATAAGGGTTTCCAAAATTTAAACAATTAGTAATTGCTGAGGGAACACCACCAGAGCAAACAATATTTCTAGCAGCTTCAGCTACAGCCATAGCACATCCTTGCTCAGGATCTGCATTAACCATCCGAGCATTACAATCAACAGTCATTGCAAGAGCTTTGTTAGATCCTTTTATATTTACAATCGCTGCGTCAGTAGGAAAGTTTGAAGACATATTAGCAGTCCCAACCATAGAATCATATTGTTCATATACCCATTTTTTAGATGCGATATTTTGATGTCCTGCTAAAAACTTAGCTACTTTAACGTAATCATTAGGTAGGTCTACAGAGTCAATATTAAATTCTTTATATTTTTTAAAATATGCTGGCTCAGAATATTCTCTTTCATATACAGGAGCACCTCCTCCAAGAACAAGATCATCGCAAGGAACATCTGCAACTAAAGTATCATTCATAAAGTATCTAACCCTATCACCAGAAGTTACCTCTCCAATTTCTTCACAAGACAAATCCCATTTATCAAATATTCTATTAACAACATCTTCTTTTCCCTTTTCTACTACTACTAACATTCTTTCTTGAGACTCTGATAATAAGATTTCCCAATCTTTCATGTTATCTTGCCTAGTAGGAACTTTATCTAAATGAATAACCATCCCATGTTTTCCAGCAGCACTCATTTCATTAGTCGAACAAGTTATTCCAGCAGCACCCATATCTTGCATTCCAACTACAGCATCAGTTTTCGCTAGTTCTAATGTCGCTTCAAGTAATAATTTTTCTTGAAAAGGATCTCCAACTTGCACAGCAGGAAGATCTTCAGCAGAATCTTCAGTAATATCTTTTGAGGCAAATGAGGCTCCATGAATACCATCTTTACCTGTTCGAGAACCAACAATAAAAATGGGATTTCCAATTCCAGAGGATGTTGCAGAAATCATCTCTCCTTTATTCATAATTCCAGCAGAAAAAGCATTAACAAGTGGATTTGTATTATAACAATTATCAAAGAATACTTCTCCACCAACAATTGGAATTCCAAATGCATTTCCATAGTCGCCAATTCCTTTAGAAACTCCTTTAATTAACCACTTAGTTTTATCTAAATTTATATCACCAAATCTAAGAGAGTTTAATTGAGCTATAGGTCTAGCTCCCATTGTAAATATATCTCTATTAATCCCTCCAACACCTGTTGCAGCTCCTTGGTAGGGCTCTAAAGCGGATGGATGATTATGTGACTCAATTTTAAAACAACAAGCTAAACCATCTCCTATATCCACTAAACCAGCATTCTCCTCTCCTGCTTCAACAAGCATATGAGGGCCTTCTTTAGGAAGAGTTTTTAACCATTTAATAGAATTCTTATAAGAACAATGCTCTGACCACATAACTCCAAAAATACTTAGTTCACAAAAATTAGGAACACGACCAAGTATTTCAGTTATTTTATCAAACTCTTCTGGAAGTAAACCCATCTCTTTTGCTTGTTCAACAGTTGAGATATTATTAATATTTTCTGAAGTCATAATTAGTTAATTTAAAAAACAAAAATACTTTAATAGATTATATTTTTTTTCAATTTAATTAAAATATAAAAGAGATGTTTTAAACAATTTATTGAAAACTAAAATATTTTAGGATTATAGTTAGCAGAAATTTTTCCTTGCTGATTTTTGTATTGATTTTCAATAAATTGCATATCATTTTGAAAGTCTCCAGTAAGATTTATCAAATTCAAGAAACCTATTTCTTTAGTTTTAAAATCCATTTTAAATAATATTACAGGAACATGTGCATTCAAAGCAATATAATAAAAGCCTGTCTTCCATTTATCAACTTTTTTTCTTGTACCTTCAGGGGTCATGGCAAGAATCAAACTTTCTTCTCTATTAAATCTATCCACAACTTGATCAACAAGATTATTTTTATTATTCCTGTAAACAGGAATACCACCATTGATTTTAATCAACCAGCCTATAATTGGGTAAAAAAGCTCCTCTTTAATCAGATAGTTAGCTTTTAGTTTTACGCTGTAAGTATAACATCTAGCAATCAAGAAATCCCAATTAGAGGTATGAGGAGCAGCAATAATTATAGCCTTATTTGGGAGCTCAACTTCATTAATAATTGACCATCCTAATGATTTTAAAATAAATTTTGATATTAAAGCTAGCATATTGTAATTATTAATACAAAGAAATAACAATTTACTTTAATTTAATCAAAAATTGTAGATTTGCATAACAAAAATTTAATTCAATGAATGCTAAAAAGATTGCTCTTATTCTTATACCCTTAAATATTATACTTGCCTTTTTTGTATATAACAGTATTGACAGTGAAGTGGTTTTTAACAAGCAAGCAAAGGAAAGAATTGCCGAAAATGTTCAAAAGCTAAAAGATTTAAGAACCTTACAAATTGCATTTAAAAAGGAAAAGAATGTTTTTGCTAATGACTTCCCTACCCTTTTAAACTTCTTAATGAAAGATTCTCTTCAAATTATTAAATCTGAAGGAGAAACACCAGATTCTATTATTAATGGAAAACAACTTACCGACATTAGAGCTCTTGAGTTAGGTCTAATAAGTAGAGATACATTTTATGTGTCAGCTAAAAACTCAATATTTGATGAAAATTACTTAAATACTAGAAATGAAAATTTCCCATTAGATTTAAATAGTATTGCTAAAATTCCTTTTACTGATTTAGATTACACTATTGAATCAAGTGAAATTGAAAAAGGAAAAGTGGCTGTACAAGTATTTGAGATTTCAGCTTCATACAGAAAAGTTTTAGTTGGACTTGATGCCGAAAATAAAAAATATGCTCTAGACAATTTACTAAAAGTAGGTTCTATGACAGAAGCCTCGCTAAATGGAAACTGGGGAGAGTAAAATACTTTGTTCTTTTAATGATAAATCATTTAATATAGATTTATCAAAAGATCATCATTTATCAATAGAAATAAGTGATAAATCTTTCACCTATTGTATACTTAATACCGCAAAAAATACTTACTGCCTTCTAAAATCTTATAAGATTAATAGTATAGATGAGATATCAAATATCATTAATAATAGTTCACATCTATTATTGGTGTTTTCCTCTACCAGCATTGGCTTAGTAAATTTACCAAACACATTGGTTCCTAAAGAATTTTATGATAAAAAAAATGCTAAAAGCATTTTAAATTTAAATAGCGCCATTAATGATATAATAAAGCATGACTATTTAAATTCAAAAGATATAATCAATTTATACTCTTTAAGTAATCATTTAAATGAAACTATTATAAATTATTTTCCTTCTGCAAAAATAAAATCAAACTCAACAGTATTATTAGAATCACTTTTAAAATATGATATAAAAACTGAAAATTTCTACATCTTTTTAAAAGACGATACAGCAAATATGATTTTCATAAAGAATAGTGAAATAATTTTCCAAAATAAATTTGAATATTTGACTAATGAAGATCTTCTTTACTACACTCTATTTAGCTTTCAACAATTAGAGATTTCCACTGAGGAAATTTTAGTAAATTTATTTGGAGATATTAAAGATGATCAATTTCAATTACTTTATGATTATATTAGAAATATTAAGCTGGGAAATAGACCAAAAGAATTCATCTTTCCAAATGAAGCTTTAAAGATAAAAACACATAAATTCTTTAGTTTATTTAGTCAAGTACTATGCGCATAATTTCAGGCTCACATAAAGGAAAAAAAATAAATGCGCCTAAAAATCTTCCAGTTAGACCAACAACTGACAGAGCAAAAGAAGCATTATTTAATATTCTATCAAATAAATATGATTTAGGATCACAAGATGTTCTAGATTTATTTTCTGGAACTGGTAACATTAGTTTTGAATTTGCATCTAGAAACACCCAAAATATTATTGCCGTTGATAAAAACAATAAATGCGTTAATTTTATTAAAGAAACTTCTAAAAATCTTAATTTAAACATTAATACAATATTATCAGATGCGCTAGTTTTTATCAAAAAAACTGAGAGAAAGTTTGATATAATTTTTGCTGACCCACCTTATGATTGCTTATTTCACAATGAGCTTAAAGATTTAATAATTGATAGAAAATTAATTAATGAAGGAGGTTGTCTTATCATTGAGCATGATAAATCAACATTATTTAATGATCAAAATATTAACATAAGAAAATATGGTAATGTTAATTTTAGTATTCTTGAAATATAATTTATAAAATAGGAATAAAAAAAATGAAAAAAATTGCAGTATTTCCTGGTTCATTTTCTCCATTAACAAATGGTCATAAATCAATTATTGACAGAATGATCCCGCTATTTGATATTATAATCATAGCTATTGGAATAAATTCATCAAAAAGACACCAATTTGATTTACAAAAAAGAATAAATTGGATTAAACATATTTTTAATAAGGTTGAAAATATTAAGGTAGTTACCTATCAAGGATTAACTGTTGACCTGTGTAAAAATATGCATGCTAATTACATCATAAGAGGCGTAAGAGATATAAATGATTTTAAATCTGAAAGTAGAATCGCTCAAAACAATAAAGAACTTAACCCAAATATAGAAACATTACTAATTAATACTGTTCCAAAAAACTCTCATATTTCTTCTACCATAGTTAGAGATATAATTAAAAACAAAGGAGATATAAGTAAGTTAATTCCAAAGCATGAAGACTATAAACTTTTTTTCAGCTAAAAGAAAAATTTAATTTTTATTATTTAAAAATTCTATTAGCTTTCTTACTGAAATCCCTCTGTGACTAATTAGTCCTTTTTCAAACTTTTCCATTTGCGCAAAAGTTAATTTAGAATTTTGTGGTAAAAAAATTGGGTCATAACCAAAACCATCATTACCCATTTTTTCACTGGTTATCTCTCCATGACATTCTCCATTAAATAAATTCTCATTTCCATCAATAATCAAGGCAATTACAGTTCTAAATTTTGCTTTTCTGTTCAAAGAAAATTTTAATTTAGATAGAACTTTATTCATATTATCTTCAGCTAAACATTTAGGACCAGCATATCGTGCAGAAAAAACTCCAGGCTCACCATTTAAAGTATTAATCTCTAAACCAGTATCATCAGCAAAACAATTATAACCATATTTCAAAAATATGTGATTAGCTTTTTCAAGTGCATTACCCTCAAGGGTTAATTGATTTTCTGGTAAATCATCAAAACAATTAATGTCTTTTAAACTTAAAATCTCAATATTTTCAGTAACAAGATCTCTAATTTCAGAAAGCTTATTTATATTATTTGTTGCAAAAACTATTTTTATTTTATTCATGATGATATGATTCATTATTTAAAATTGTAAAAGATCTATAAAGCTGTTCAACAAAAAACAATCTCACCATCTGGTGTGAAAAAGTCATATTAGAAAGAGATATTGAATCATTTGAACGACTGTATATTAAATCAGAAAAGCCATAAGCTCCTCCAACAAGAAAGATAATCTTCTTTTTACTATTTACTCTATACTTGGAAATTTGCTTGGCAAATTCTAAAGATGTAAGCCCTCTACCCTTTTCATCTAAACTTATTACAAAATCACTATCAGAAATATTATTTAAAATCAACTCTCCCTCTTTCTTAAGTAACTCATTTTTAGAAAGATTTTTGCTGTTTTTTATAATATTTAATTCGATATTTTCAAATTTTACATAGAATTTTAATCTTTTAAGGTATTCATTTATACCTTCTCTAAGAAAATCAATATTTGTCTTGCCAATAGAAAGAAGCACAATCTTCATTATTTTGTATTTTTGACAATATTAATAATTTGAAATTTGATGAGTACTCAAGAGCTTAATAAATTTATAGAAAATGCTTTATTTGAAGATATTAGAGATGGAGACCATACATCATTAGCATGTATAGATTCTAATTCAATTAATGAAGCAAATCTAATTATTAAAGATGATGGGATAATTGCTGGTATTGAATTAGCAAGATCAATTTTCAACTTCGTTGATCAAGAAATAGAATTTTTTAAACTGAAGAATGATGGAGATCAAGTAAAATATGGAGAGATTGCTTATAAAGTAATAGGTAAATCAATCTCAATATTAAAAGCAGAAAGACTAGTTTTAAATTGTATGCAACGCATGAGTGGTATTGCTTCTAAGACCAAAATTATGTGTGATTTAATCAAATCAAATAACACAAAAATACTAGACACCAGAAAAACAATTCCTTTAAATCGTTTTCTTGAAAAATTAGCTGTAAAAATAGGAGGAGGGGAAAATCATAGATTTGGATTATATGATATGATTATGATAAAAGATAATCATGTAGATTTTTCAGGTGGTATTGACAGAGCAATAATTAATACACAAAAATATTTATCCGAAAATAATCTTGAATTATTTATAATTGTTGAAGCAAGAAATCTTCTAGAAGTTAAAGAAATTATTAAACATAAAAATGTAGGAAGAATACTTTTAGATAATTTTTCAATTGAAGAAACAAAAAAAGCTGTAGAGATAATAAATAAAGTATGTCAAACAGAATCTTCTGGAGATATAAATGAGAAAAATATAAAAGATTATGCTGATGTAGGGGTTGATTATATCTCTTTAGGAGCAATTACTCATTCTGCAAATAATTTTGATTTAAGCTTAAAAGCTAAATGATTTCTAAATTATTAAATTTCACAAAAAAAATACGTCCATTAGGACTTTCAGGATTAAGTATTTATGATATCTCATCATTCTTTTACAAGGGTCTAGTGGAAGGAGCAATTACAACGAGAGCATCTTCACTAGCTTTTAATTTTTTTCTTGCTTTTTTTCCTTCGATTATAGTTTTATTTACCTTAATTCCATATATCCCTATTGATGGTTTTCAAGAAATATTAATGGATATTTTAATGAATATCTTACCTCCTTCAACAAATCAAATAACACTAGAAACCTTAGATGATATTATTAATAATCAAAGGGGGGGACTTTTATCATTAGGTTTTGTACTAGCTATATACTTTTCTACAAATGGTATAAATTCATTAATAGAGGCCTTTAATGCTTCATATCATATTTCTAAAACAGAAAGTATTCTTAAACAAAGATTTTTATCTCTTATAATAACCTTTACGTTAACAATAATGTTAATTATTACAATTGCTCTAATAATATTTGGACAATTTATTATTAACTACTTAACAGAATATCAATTTATTAGTAGCCATGAAAAAATATTGTTTAATATGGCAAAGTGGCTAATACTAATTTCTATGCTATTTCTTGGAATATCTACAATTTTTAATTTGGGACCATCACTTAAAAACAAATGGAAAACATTTTCTCCAGGAGCTATTTTTTCTACAGTTTTTATTATTGTTACATCATTAGGATTTACTTATTACATAGATAACTTTGGTCAGTATAATAAAATTTATGGCTCAATTGGAACTTTAATTATTATCCTCCTATGGATATATTTTAATGCCATAATCTTATTAACTGGTTTTGAAATAAATGCTAGTATAATTAATGCCAAAAAAAAAATAAATAATCTTAATTTATAGTAGTAACTTTAAAAAAAAAATTATGTCTAAATATATTCTGTTATTTATCTCATTTATATCTATTACTTCATTCGCACAATCAACTTATAACGCTCTTGACAAACCAAACACTTACAGAAATCTTGACAATAGTAACTACTGGAAAAATAAAGCCCCAAATAAGGATTATTGGCAACAAGATGTATACTACCAAATTGATGCATATATTGATGAAAAAACAGATATTATAAGTGCAAAACAATCATTAACTTATTGGAACAATTCACCAGATAAGCTAGATTTTGTTTACTTTCATTTATATCAAAATGCATTCCAACCTGACTCGTATTTATCTGAACTTCAAAAACAAAATGGAAATGAGCCTAAATATGGAAATTATGAAGCACAAAAACTTGGTACTAAAATTGAAAACATTACAGTTGATGGAAAAAAAGTAAAAACTATACTTGATAATACAATTTTAAAAGTATTTCTTCCTTCAACATTAAAACCTGGTGAACAAATTGTCTTTGATATAAACTTTAAAACATATTTTGACATAGGTGGATTAAGAAGAAGGATGAAGACATATAATTCATGGGGATTTAAACATTATAATGGGGTTCATTGGTATCCAAGAATATCTGTTTATGATGCAAAATTTGGATGGACAACTGATCAACATCTAGGTAAAGAATTTTATGGTGATTTTGGAGCGTTTGATGTTCAGCTAAATTTCTCTTCAGATTTTGTTGTAGGAGCAACTGGGTTTTTATTAAATAGAAAGGAAGTGCTTCCATCAGATTTAAGAGAAAAACTTGATATCAAAAAATTCAAAGACAAAGAGTGGGGATCTACTCCTTCAGTAATTACAGAGTATGTTGAGGGAGAAAGAAAAATATGGAAATACCATGCGGAGAATGTGCATGATTTTGCATTTACAGCTGATCCAACGTATAGAATTGGTGAGTCATGGTGGAAAGACAAAGTATGCTATTCTCTTGCTCAAGAACCTCATGCAAGTAAATGGCAAAATGCAGCAGATTTCTCAGCAAAAGTTATAAAAGTATTTTCTGAAGATATTGGAATGTACACATATCATAAAATGATAGTAGCAGATGCAAGAGATGGGATGGAATACCCAATGCTTACTTTAGATGGAGGTGCTGACCCTGGCTACAGAGATTTATTAGCTCATGAGATTGGTCATAACTGGTTTTTTGGTCAAATTGGGAATAATGAAACATATCGTGCACTTCTGGATGAAGGATTTACACAATTTTTAACTGCATGGGCTATGATTAAAATTGATGGAGATTATGTTATAGAAGATGATCCAAAAAGCAAATACAAAAAGAAATTCCATAAACATACAAAGGCAATTGATTCAGAAATATACAACTCATACATGAGAGATGCTACAAAGTATAGTGATCCAGTTTTAACAACACATTCAGATGCTTTTAATGGCGCTTTACATCATGGAGGTGGCTATAGGCATGTTTACTACAAAACAGCTGCAATGCTATATAACCTGCAATATGTTTTAGGTGATGAACTCTTTCTTAAATCTATGCAACACTATTTTTCTAAATGGAAAATAGCTCATCCATATACAGAAGATTTTAGAGATGCTATTATTGAATATACAAAAGTAGATCTTAATTGGTTTTTTGATCAATGGTTAGATTCACAAAAAAGAATTGACTACTCGGTTAACTCAAAGCGTTTAAAAGATGATAAATACAAAATTTCTTTTGAAAGGAAATCAAGAATGCAAATGCCAATTGATTTTACAATTATTGCAAATGATTTAAAAGTTTATAATTACCATATTCCAAATACTTGGTTTATAAAAAAGACAGATGCAAAAATTCTTTCTAAATGGCATGGATGGGACTTAATCTACCCTCAATATAGCGTAGAACTAGAAATACCTAATGGAATAAAAGAAGTTATAATTGACCCAACAAATAGATTGGCAGATGCATATATGCCCGATAACAATTCAAAAAAGAATATAACCTATACATTTGACCATCAATTATGGCAACAAGCTGACTGGACTAATTATGAAATTAAATATAGACCTGATCTTTGGTGGAATAGTTATGATGGGCTTAAAGTTGGGGTTAATCTAAAAGGCGGGTATTTAAACCACCATCATCTATTTAATGGAACTATTTTATTAAACACAGGAATTTTACAACAAAAAGATGCTCTTAACTTATTGTCAAACAGTGAAGATTTCGATTTATATTCCTATAAGTTTAATTACAATACTAATATTGATGAAATTAGCTTGAATAGTCGATTAAATTTTAATACTAAATTCATTGCTGGTTTATATTCAAACTCTTTTTCATTTACTAAAGCAAGTCTAAAAAAGAATTATACACTATCAATTAATTTTTTAAGCTTATACAGAACAAAAGCTGATAATTACTTACTATATCCAAAACTATGGGATGTAAATAAACTTAATAATAGAATTGATCTAAGCCTTAACAAAAATTATACATATAAAAATGGTAAAGGAACATTAGCAATTAAAATTCAAAGTTCATCTTTAGGATCAGATTATAATTACCAGAAATTTTCTATAACTAATATAAACAAAACTAATATTAGAGAATTTAAACTAAATAGCAGAATGTTTGTACAATTTGGCACAGGTGATAATTGGGCTAAAGAAAGTAAATTACATCTTTCTGGAGCAAACAGTGAGGAGCTAATGTATAGTAAATACACAAGAGCTAGAGGATATATACCACAGGACTATTTAGATTTTGGAAATCAAACAAATCATTTCCATTCGGGAGGTGGTCTTAATTTAAGAGGATATTCCGGATACTTAGTGCCAAGGGAAGATAACGGAAATATATACGGATTCAATTATCAAGGAATATCTGGAGCAGCTATTAATATTGAATTAGATTATACAAATTATTTGCCAAGATTTCTCAAAAAAACTGATCTAAAAACATATATTTTTGCAGATGCAGGTACAATTACAAACGATAAGATAACTAAAGATAATTATAAAGATATTTTTATTGATCTTAGAACAGATGCAGGAGTTGGATTTACATATTCAATAAGCAATTTTGGTCCTTTAGAAACGATAAATCCTATAATATTAAGATTTGATATGCCTCTGTTTTTAAATGTTATTCCTAACGCAGATGATCAATACATAAAAATGAGATGGCTACTGGGAATTAATAAAGCGTTCTAAAATGCAACACAAAAAATTTATTTTTATTTCAGGGCTTCACCGAAGCGGAACATCTTTATTATATAAAATATTAAAGAATCAAGAGAATATCTCAGGTTTAAGTAATACAAATGAATTAGAAGATGAAGGGCAACATGTTCAAACAGTCTTTGAACCTGCTTTTAAATTTGGAGGGGTTGGTAAATTTGGATTTGACATAAATGCAAGATTAGATGAGTCATCTAAGTTAATAAATGAAAAAAATAAGTTAAAACTTTTTAATGAATGGAAAAGGTATTGGGATTTAGATAAACAATATTTATTAGAAAAATCTCCTCCAAATATTATTAGAATGAGATTTCTTCAATCAATGTTTGCAAACAGCTACTTTATAAATATCACAAGACATCCCATCGCAACTTCATTAGCAACAAAAAAATGGTCAAAAACATCTCTTGATTCTCTAGTAAATCATTGGATTACATGTCACAAAATTTTTGAAGAAGATTCCAAAAAAATAGAGAATATAATTAATATTAAATATGAAGATTTAGTAAATAATTCAGATGCAGTTTTGCAATCAATTTCTATTTTTTTAAATATTGAAATTAATAATACAACTGAAAAAATCAGAAGTGGCATTAATGATAAATACTTTAAAAAATGGAATAAACTTTCTAAAAGCATATTTAGTAAAAGAAAAATCCAAAAAATTACAGAAAAATATAATCAAGAAGTAATAAATTTTAATTACAATCTTACAGATTTTTAATATGGAAAAACAACTTATTATTTCAATTGGAACAGGAAGATGTGGTAGTGTATCATTATCTAAATTTTTATCCGCTCAAAAACATACGAATGTTATTCATGAAGGCAGAATTGATTCTAAAGAAATAAGAAAACTAATCAAGTGGAAGAATGATGATGTAGAATTATTTAAGTGGTTAGAATATTTGATCTCATACGATAAGAATAAATTTATTGGAGATACAGGCATGTATTTTTTACCTTATATTGATAAAATAATACAAAAATACCCAAGAGTAAAAATAATAGTTATGATTAGAGATATGGATCAAGTTGTCAAAAGTTATCTCAAAAAAACAGAAGGAAGAAATCATTGGAATGATCATAACGGTATAGGGTGGGATTTAGATGAAAAATGGGACCCTTGCTATCCTACATACCAAATATCAAATAAAGAAGAGGCCTTAAAAAAATATTGGCAAGATTATAAAAAAGAAACAGAATCATTAGAGTTGAAATTTCCAGATAATTTAAAAATATGGACAATAAATGATTTAAATACAAGTAATGGTAAAAATGAAATATTAGATTTCATAAATTTCAACTTAGAGAGAGAATTAAATCAAGAATTTAAACATAATACAAATCTTAAAACCAGAAAAGAATCCATTATTAATAAAATAAAAAAATGGTTTTAAGCATAATTATTTGCACTTACAATAGAGTAAATTTTCTTAAACTATGTGTTGATTCAATTTTAGATCAGATTGAAGGTAATGAAAATATTGAACTTATTGTAATTGACAATAATAGTAACGATAATACACCAGAATTTCTTCAAAAGTATATAACAAAACAACTAATATATTTCTTAGAGAAGAAACAAGGGTTAAGCTATGCTCGTAACAAAGGAATTCAGGTTGCTAAAGGAAAAAATCTTGCTTTTGTTGATGATGATGCCACAATCAGTGAAAACTGGGTAAAATCACTAATTACTGAGCTTAAGAAAAAGAAATATAAGCATATTTATGGAGGACCTATATATCCTGTTTTTGAAACAGAATGTCCAAAATGGATAGATAAAAAATACTTTAACAGAAAATTTAAAGATAGTGATGGATATTTAGACAAGCTTATAGCGAATGATGGTTTTTCAGGAGGAAACATGTGTATTCCAAAAGAAATATTTGATAGAATTGGTAATTTTGATGTTACCCTTGGAATGCAAGGAAATAAATTAGGCTTAGGAGAAGAATCAGAACTTTTTTATAGAATACTAAATAATGATAGAGAAGTAAAACTTTATAATATTCAAGGAATGAGTATTAATCATTTTGAAGCTAAAATAAAAGTTGAGAAAGAATACTTAAAAAATAGAATTAGTATTGGAGCTGAACAATTTACTAGCAGATTATTAGAAAAGAAAACATTTTTAACTTGGGTATATATATTTGGCAAACTAATCAAACAATCATTACTATTGCCATTAAACTATGTATTTAGCTTTTTTGATTTAAAATATAAATTTAATTTTTTGAAAAATATTTGGATAATTAAATCAATGATTTCTAGATTGATTAAATAAATCTCTTTAATATTTGATTATATAATTTAGAAATATCCTCTGAAAGATTAAACTTAAGACATAAAGGAAAGAAGATAATTAAAGAAATTAATGAACGAATTATAATGTTTAAATAAACATTTGAGCTTAAAAAGATAAAATCACAAATAAAATAAGTTCCTAATAATATCACTATAGTATATAAAGAACTATTAGAAAAAGGATGAATTTTCATCTTAACATAAATTAAAATTACTCTAATAAAATTAAAGAGTAATAATGAAATAGCTGTAGCCATTGCAGCACCATCAATACCATAAATAGGTATAAGAATAATATTAGTAATTATAGTTACTATTAATAAAAATAGGTTTGTGTAAAGGTCAAATTTATAATAATCAGAATTAACAATAATTGCACCATTTACTCCACATGCCATATTAACAAGCTGTGCCAATCCAATATAGAAAACAACCCATTTACCTTGTGTAAATTTAGTAGGCAATAGACTAAAAACATCATCAATATTTAACCATATCAAAACAAAGAAAAAACCAGAAATAATTAATTGATTAATAGCAGATTTTGAATAAATAACTCCGATTTTCTTTAAATCATTTTTTTGCCATGCTTGAGCAATTAAAGGAACAGAAATAGTAATAACAGATCGACCAGGAACAGCAATAGCATTACCAATAAAAAATGCTAAAGTATAAAAGGCAACATTTTCTAAATCTAATAGATAACCAATCATGATCATATCTAACCTTGTAACTAAAATAATAGATAAACCTCCAGCAAAAACAAATAATCCAAAAGTTAAAATCTTTTTAAAATCAAGTTGATTAAACTTAAGAGAGAGAGAGATTCTTTTTTTAGAAATCTGAAAATATAAAAGAAATATTAATTTAGATAAGTAGCCAAATATGTATAAAAGTAAAAACTGATTAAAATCAATAATTTTAAAGCCATGAACTATTAAAATAATTAAAGTAAATATTTTTAGAAAAAATTCATTAAAAATAACTGGAGTAACTGCATCTAAAGAAGATCTAGAAATAGATGTTAAAATGTCATAGAAAGATATGCAGAATACTAAGAAAAAAATATAAACAAAATTATCTCTAAGAATAGGGGCAATATTTAACAAATCAAATATCTGGTCTTTAAAAAAATAATAAATCAAAAAGAAAAACAAAATACCTAAAAGGGGAAAAAGAAATGAAATAAAAATTAAATTTCCTTTTTCTTTCAAAGTGGGGAAAAACTTAATAATAATTTTAGGGAATCCAAATGATGAGAATGTAGATAAAACCATTGCATAAGCAATAAGTAATTGTATTAAACCCCAATGCTCAGGTTGCTCATTAAATACATTAGGATAGATTAAAACAGTATTAACCGCGCCAATAAACATTCCAATATAGAATATAATAGAATTACTTATACTTTGTTTTTTTATAACTCCCATTAAAGATTATTTAAAACATTTACTAAATCGGATGTTAAACTTTTTCGAGTAAATTTATTTTTATCTGCTTTTTTAATAAGATATTCATTTTTAAAACATGATAAAATAGATACTTCAAGATCACTTGAAAAGTGATCGTATGAATAATACGTTCCATTAAATTTTTCAAGTAATATTTTTGCATCACTTTCCTTTGGCCCAAATGCAATAATTGGTTTATCACATGCAAAATACTCAAATATTTTACCCGGATAGTTTCCTTGACCACTTAAAGAATTAAATAACAGAAGTAGTAAAATAGATGCTTTAGAATATTCTTTAATTACATCTTTATGATCTAGGTATCCCAAAAGCTTTAATTTACTTTTCAAATTATCGAAAGAATTTATTTCATCGATAATACTTTGATCAATATTGCCTGAAAGATGAATCTCCAATTTATTATTAAAATCTAGATTTTTCCTACACAAATCACTTAACACCTTCCATAAATTACTTGGGTTTCTAAGGTGATTTAATAAACCATAATGACCTATGATAAAAGCATCGATTATATTTGATTTGAAATCGATAAAGTCCTCGTGGTCATATCCATTAGTAATTAATTTCACATTCTTTGAGCCTAAAAGTTTAAAATCATTTACCCAGGATTCACTAACTGTAATAGTAACATCAGCAAGTTTCAAAACCTTTCTTTCAAGTTTGAGATGTTTCTTTCTAGAAGAATGTATAAGATTAAAATCATTTAATAAATCTAAATTACTCCAGGGATCTCTAAAGTCAGCAATCCATTTAAGATTATTATTATTTTTCTTTAATTCAAGAGCAATAAGATGCATTGAATGCGGAGGTCCAGTTGATATAATATGAGAAATATTTTCATCTTTAATCTTTTCAAGCAATAATTTTACAGTAGGTTTTACCCAGAAAATTTTTGGGTCGGGAATAAATAAATTACCTCTTATCCAATTAAAAAAATTATTTTGAAAAGTTTTTTCTTTAGAGATTAATCCAGAATTTTGGGATTTACTTTTTTTGCCAAATAATCTATCTTTTAAGGAATATGGTTCCCAAATTGGGTATCTACAGACTTCTAAATTAACTGGAATACTATCTTTAAGAGAACTATCTGATAATTCTGAATATGGATTTAATGGCGTAATAATAATTGGCTTCCAGCCAAAAGAAGGTAAATATTTACTAAACTTTAACCATCTCTGAACACCTGATCCAGAGTTAGGTGGCCAATAATAACTAATTATTAAAACTTTTTTCATTTTAATTTAAGCTCCCTTAAAGAAACAAAAATTAATGAAATTATGAGTAAAATAGAAGAGGCTAAAGAAATTCTTTCTCCAATTTTAAAGATTTCAGGCTCAAATCTAAACTCAATAGTATGATTACCTTTGGGAATATTCATGGCCCTTAAAATATAATTAGCACGAAAATGTGAAACTAATTCTCCATCAATATAAGAATTCCATCCTTTATCATAATAAACCTCAGAAAAAACAGCAATTTGATTTTTTGTTGATACAGAAGAGTATCTTAGATAATTAGGCTGATATTCATCTAGTTTAATATTTGATGAAGAATCTTCAGAAAATTCCCCTAGAGAAGATTGAAATCTTTTATCAATTACTGCAATTGAACTGGCATCAAAATCATTTAAAGCTAATATTTCATCATCAGCATTTTCAACAATTTTAACATCTTTAATAAACCATGCATTACCTAAAACATTAGGATTTATATTAACCTTACCGGTTTGTAAAATAAAATACTTGGTATTTAACATATTAAGAACTTGCATATTTCCTTTACTTATATGTGAGTCAATGAGTTCTTGATAACGTTTTAATTTAGCTCCGTGATAGCCACCAATAGATTTATGAAAATAAGATGTACTAGCATCATTAAAAGTACTGACCGATTGATTAAAAACTCTAAAATTAGGATCATTATCGCTTAAAATATAATTATCGGCTTGTGTAGCTTTATAAGGAGTCTTAATTTTAGATGATCTAATAAAATGACTATCATTCAAATATCTCTTGTTAATAGTCCACATGTCAAGCAATAAAATAACCGCAAAAACTAAAATAATATTATTTGATGAAACTTTATTTTTAATAAACAAGAATAGAGATAAAAATGCTAATGAAACAAAGAAAAATGATCTCCAAGCATCACTTGAGAGCATAGATGCTCTATCTGATTGTAGAGCTTCAACAGGCCAACCATTTGAAGCTAGAACTGAATCATTTACACCAACAAAATCAAAAAACATATTAGGAGCTAAAGAAAAAAGTAAAGTAATCCCTCCAGTCATAAAAAAAGCATTTTTTAAAGATTTTATCTTTGATAATTTATTAGCATCAGAAAAAATAAAATTATTAAAAGCCAAAAAAGCTAATAGTGGCAAGGTAAATTCCGCAACAATTAATATCATTGAAACAGCTCTAAACTTATTATAACCTGGAAAAAAATCTAAAAACAGTTCAGTTAAAGGCATGAAATTTTTACCCCAAGCAAGAAAAATAGATAAGATAGTAAGAGTTAAAATCCAATATTTAAACCTTCCTTTTAATAAAAAAAGAGAAAGAAGAAATAAAAAAATAACAATAGCTCCAGCATATGTAGGTCCTGAAACAATTGGCTGATCGCCCCAGTAAAGTGGTAAATTTTTTATTATTTTTTTAGCATTAGGAGATCTTTTTAAAGCATTATAAGTTTCAGAATCTGTTGATAGTTCTCCTTGAGAGGCTCCACCATGAAAATTTGGAATTAATAAGGTCATTGTTTCAGCAATACCATAGCTCCATTGAGTAGCATAATCTTTATCTAAACCTTTGGTCTTATTTTCAATATTATTTGTTAATTCAGATTTACCTCTTGTACTATCTTTACCATAATCCATCGTAGTTTTTAATCTAGTAAAACAAGTTCCCGTTGCAAGAAGAGCAGCTAAAATAAGTACAGCAGAACGTTTAAAAAAAGAAGGTAAGTTTTTAGTATTATAGTCATAAAATAATTGATATAAACCAATAAAAATTAAAATAAAAATTAAATAATATGTTATTTGAAGATGATTACTATATAGCTCTAAGGCGACAGTAAGAGCAGTTAAGACACCACCAAGTAGTAGCTTTCCTCTATAAGTATAAATAACACTTGCTACAACCATTGGTAAGTATGCTATTGCATGAGCCTTTGTCATATGACCAGCTTGAATTATTATGAAGAAATAAGAAGAGAAAGCATAAGCAATAGCACCAACAGCTGCTATCCTGTAATCAACTTTAAGTGATAAAAGGAGAAGATAAAATCCAAGCAAGTAAAGAAAAAGAATATTTGCAGGACGTGGAAAACCAAGCGTTATAACTTTATCTATATATCTAACTAAATTAGATGAATATTTAACAGAAATTTGATAAGCAGGCATTCCTGAAAACATTGAATTAGTCCACAAAGCTTCAGTACCAGAACTATCACGAAAGTCACTAATTTCTTTAGACATACCTATCCAAGTCTTAATGTCATGACCATCAATACTTTTACCTTGAATAAGAGGGGAAAAATAGGCAAAGGAAATTAAAGCAAACAAAATAATTATAATGATGTGAGGTTTAACTTTAGAGAATTGCATATTTATTTATTTTATTCATCAACTTCTTCAAAATCAACATACTCGCCAACTTTATCAGATAATTTAGATTTATTTTTTTTACTTTCAATAATAACATCACCTTCTTTATGTTTATTACTTTGATTATGCATGTTATTAAATTGCTGTCCAAATTTTTGTGAAGATTTTTTTATAAATCTTTTTAAAATTATAGGAAGTAAAATTCTTCCAAAGAATTTAACAATATATGAAAATACAAAAAACCAAAATAAAAACTTTAATAATCCAACAATCATTTATTTACTTAAATATAAATTCCTCTCAGAATAAACTTTTAAAAAGTAATCATCTTTTAAATCATCAATAAAATATATACTCTCACCAGTTGATTTCATTTCAGGACCCAATTCTTTATTTACATTAGGGAATTTATTAAACGAAAATACAGGTACTTTAATTGCATAGCCACCTTTCTTAGGATTAAAATTAAAATCAGTAACCTTATTTTTCCCAAGCATTACTTTTACCGCATAGTTAACATATGGCTCATCATAAGCTTTTGCAATAAAAGGTACTGTTCTTGATGCTCTTGGGTTTGCTTCTATAACATACACAATCTCATTTTTAATAGCAAACTGAATATTAATTAAACCTACAGTTTCAAGAGCTACAGCGATCTTATTTGTAATATCAATCATTTGTTGACGAACATTATCGCTTAAATCAAAAGTTGGTAAAACAGCATAAGAATCCCCAGAATGAATACCACATGGCTCAATATGCTCCATCATACCAATTATTCTTACATTTTCTCCATCACAAATTGCATCAGCCTCAGCCTCTATTGCGTTATCTAAATAATGGTCAAGAAGAACTCTGTTTCCAGGAATATCCTTTAACAAGTTAACTATGTGATGCTCTAACTCATTTTCATTAATAACAATTTTCATACCCTGACCTCCCAGCACATATGATGGTCTAACTAATATAGGGAAATTAAGATCCTTAGAAATTGATATTGCTTCCTCTGCAGTTTGTGCTACGGCAAATTTTGGAAAAGGAATATTGTGCTTAAGAAGAAGTTCAGAAAAACGTCCTCTATCCTCGGCAACATCTAGAGCCTTATAAGATGTTCCCATTATTTTAATATTATATCTTTCTAATTTTTCGGCTAACTTTAAAGCTGTTTGACCACCTAGTTGAACAATTACTCCAACAGGTTTCTCATGCTTAATAATATCATATATATGTTCCCAAAAAACTGGCTCAAAATATAACTTATCAGCGGTGTCAAAATCAGTTGAAACAGTTTCAGGATTACAATTTATCATTATAGTTTCATAACCACATTCCTTAGCAGCTAAAACGCCATGTACACATGAATAATCAAATTCAATACCCTGGCCAATTCTATTTGGACCAGAGCCTAAAACAATTATTTTTTCTTTATTGCTTGAAACACTCTCGTTTTCAGAAAATCTTTTTCCTTTTACTTCCTTATCCATCTCAAACGTTGAATAATAATAAGGGGTTACTGCTGTAAATTCTGCAGCACATGTATCAACTAACTTATAAACTCTTTTTATATTTAATTCATTTCTTTGATTATAAACTTCACTCTCCAAACAATTTATTAAATGAGCAATTTGCCTATCCGCATATCCCTTCATTTTTGCTTCTAAAAGTAAAGGAGAAGGTATTTTTTCTATAGAATATTTTTGAATTTCCTTTTCAAGGGCAACTAATTCTTCTATTTGTCTAAGGAACCAATAATCAATTTTTGTAATTTCATGTACTCTTTTAATAGGTAGACCAATTCTTAAAGCATCATAAACTCTAAATATTCTATCACTACTAGCAAATTTCAATTTTTCAAGAATAACATCTTGATTAGTTAATTCTTTACCATCAGCTCCTAGGCCATTTCTACCAATCTCTAATGACTGACAACCTTTTTGAAGTGCCTCTTGAAAAGAACGACCAATTGCCATAACTTCTCCAACAGATTTCATTTGAAGCCCTAATGTAGTATCAGAACCTTTAAATTTATCAAAATTCCATCTAGGAATCTTTATAACAACATAATCTAAAGTCGGTTCAAAGCATGCAGATGTATTCTTTGTTATTTGATTATTTAATTCATCTAGATTATAGCCAATAGCTAACTTGGCCGCAATTTTAGCAATTGGATAACCTGTTGCTTTAGAAGCAAGTGCTGACGACCTTGACACTCTTGGATTAATTTCTATAGCTATTATATCCTCATTTTCGTCGGGGTTTACTGCAAATTGGACATTACATCCTCCAGCAAAATCTCCAATAGAACGCATCATTTTAATTGCCATTGTTCTCATTCTCTGATATGTTGTATCAGATAAAGTCATAGCTGGAGCAATAGTAATTGAATCTCCAGTATGAATACCCATAGGATCAAGATTTTCTATATTACAAATGATAATTACATTATCATTATCATCCCTTAAAAGTTCTAACTCATATTCTTTCCATCCAATCACCGCTTTATCGATTAAGACTTCATGAATAGGTGAAGCATGTAGCCCTTTAGAAAGTAAATCTTCAAATTGATCTTCAGTATGTACAAAAGCAGCACCACTACCTCCCAAAGTAAAAGATGGTCTAATAACTAAAGGAAAACCAAGCTCTTGAGCGATTTCTTTTCCTTGTAAAAATGAAGTAGCAATCATTGCTGGCGCGACAGAGATATCAATTTTTTTCATCAATTTTCTAAATTGCTCTCTATCTTCTGTAATGTGTATAGCATCAATATCAACACCAATTATATCAACATTAAATTTTTCCCAAATACCTTTTTTATCAACTTCAATGCATAAATTAAGAGCAGTTTGCCCTCCCATTGTTGGAAGAACTGCATCAATATTTCGTTCTTCTAAAATCTCAACAATAGAAGCTGTAGTTAAAGGTTTTAAATAAATATGATCAGCCACTACCTTATCAGTCATAATAGTTGCTGGATTAGAATTAATAAGTGAAACCTCTATCCCTTCTTCTCTTAATGATCTAGAGGCCTGAGAGCCTGAGTAATCAAACTCACAGGCTTGCCCTATAACAATAGGACCACTACCTATAATTAGAACAGATTTTATTGAATTATTTTTTGGCATTCTTTAAATTTGATTTTTGCTAAATTACATGTTTTGTTAACAGATTGACAAAAAAAAATAAGAGTAATTTAATAGTATTTTTTAACATTTTTTTAATAAAAAATCAAAAAAAAAGTGTTGCTAAAGCAACACTCATTTAATAAAATTTCTTTTTTCAAAATTATTTATGACCCATTTCGTCAGAAACAGTTAGTCTAGTTCTACCCTTAGCTCTTCTTCTTGAAACAATATTTTGACCATTTGAAGAAGACATGCGATCCATGAAACCATGCTTATTTTTTCTTTTTCTGTTAGAAGGTTGAAACGTTCTTTTTGGCATAACTTTATATTTATAATTTTTCTGATTGCAAATTTAATCTGTTTTTCTAGAATACAAAATAAAAACACAATTATTTTATTTGCTAATTTAAAATTATTAGTCAATAATATAATCAGATAAAATCAAAGAAAAATCGACTTTTTCAGCTTTAAATAAAATGACATCCCAAAATCCTTTATACTCAACTTTAATTGGAACATGAATTGAATTAACATAATCCATATGCACAACTACATTAATATCTAGCTCAATAAACCAATTATTATATTTAAAAATATACTCTCTAAATATAACATTAAGATTATCTTTATCAAAATAAGATACTATTTTTCTAATGAGTGCTTTTTCTTTCATTCTTTTTGAAATAGAATCCTTAACATTTACACTAAAAACATAACAAGGATAGTTATTATATAACGTATCACTTATAACATAGTCATAATATTGCTGCATATCAATGTCAAATATTGCTAACTTTTTTTTTACCCCCCCTTTATTTTGCTCAACATTATCATTTCCAATTGAGAAACCAATAGTTTTTGCATCACGCATATTTTGACTTTCTTTTGACACACTCTTTTCCTTACTAATATTTAAAGAAACTGCAAAAGTATCTTTTGGAAAAAAAACCTCATCAAATGCCTTTGGAGTATAAAATCTATAATTTCCATTTCTTTTAAAAATCTTTCCCGCATGAGTTACAGTATGATAAGAAATATAAGCTCTTATGCTATCTGAATAATGCACTCCCTCTTTGTTTAAGCTAGCAATTTTTTCATTTTTTTTATTAAAAATATTTAATTCAGATTTAAAATTATGCTGAAAAAATCTTAGATGTTTAAAAGCTTTGTAGAATGTTGTGTCATTTTTTACATATGAAATAAAATCATTTACACTAAAACCATTTTTTTCCTCAGAGATAACAATATCATCTAAAACAATAATTTTCATCAAAGTATCTTGGGAATAAATTGTTAGAGGAAAGATTAAAAAAATAAAAATTTTATACATTTTGTAAAGATAAAAAAAAGCCGACACCAAGAGTGCCGGCTTTAAATTAGTAATTACGCATAAGCCGGATTCTGTTCTTATAAAATAAGTGCTATCATTAATCTAGTATAAAGATTACTCTTTATATCAAGCTGCCTACCCCCCAAGAAAAGACGAGTGATCCTTTAATCTTGGTATACATGGCATTGCACCGCATAGAGTTTACCTGTTTTCACTACAGCCTAACTGTACATACTTTCTGTTGCACTGGTCCTCAACTTTACGCTGGACGGATGTTATCCGCTATGCTACTCTGTGGTGTCCGGACTTTCCTCTTCATAGAATGAAGCGATAGCATCAGTAACTACTTGATTACAAAAATACATATAAGAAACTAGATTTATACAATATTAGAATCAACAACCATCAAATTAAATTATTTTTGTTGATATGAAATTTGAGTTAAAAGTAAAAGATACAAAGTCAAATGCTAGATTAGGTGAGATCACTACCTCTCACGGAAAAATACAAACTCCAATATTTATGCCAGTTGGTACAAATGGAAGCGTAAAAGGATTACATCAACATGAAATAGTTAATGATACAAAGGCAGACATAATTCTTTCTAATACATATCACATGTATTTGAGACCAGGGCTAGATGTAATTAAGCAAGCCGGAGGTATTCACAAGTTTATAGGCTGGAACAGACCTCTTCTTACTGATAGTGGTGGATACCAAGTCTATTCACTTTCTAAGAATAGAAAAATTTCAGAGAAAGGAGTAGAATTTAGTTCTCATATTGATGGGTCAAAACATTTTTTCACTCCTGAATACGCAATAGATGTCCAAAGATTAATTGGAGCGGACATTATAATGGCTTTTGATGAATGCACTCCCTATCCATGTGAATACGATTATGCTAAAAACTCTATGCATATGACACATCGATGGCTAAAAAGATGTTGTGATAGATTTGATATGACCAAAGAAATATATGATTACAAACAAACTTTTTTCCCAATTGTTCAAGGAAGTGTTTATAAAGATTTAAGAAAAGAATCAGCTGAAAAAATAGTTTCATTTAACAGGGAGGGCAATGCAATTGGTGGTCTTTCAGTAGGTGAACCCCACGATCTCATGTATGAGATGACAGATATTGTTTGTAGTATATTTCCAGAAGATAAACCAAGATATTTAATGGGTGTGGGAACACCAATTAACTTGTTAGAAAACATAGCTTTAGGAATTGATATGTTTGATTGTGTAATGCCCACAAGAAATGCTAGAAATGGAATGCTTTTTACTTCAGAGGGAACCATTAATATTAAAAATAGAAAATGGGCCAATGACCACACCATAATTGATTCAAATGGAACATCTTATGTTGATTCAATCTACTCTAAAGCTTATCTAAGACACTTATTTGCAAGTAAAGAATTACTTGGAAAACAAATTGCGACCCTACACAATATAAGATTTTATTTATGGTTAATGGAAGAGAGTAGAAAAAATATTAAAAATGGATCTTTTACAAAATGGAAAAACTTGATGGTCAAAAAAATGAATAATAGGCTTTAAATGACAAAAATTGATTGGTATATAATTAAGAAGTTTTTTAGCACATTTTTCTTTGCAATATCACTTATCATTATTATTGTTATAATTTTTGACATCTCTGAAAAAATAGATGATTTTCTATTAGCAGAAGTAACATTTAATGAGATAATATTTAACTATTACTTAAATTTCATCCCATATTTTATAAATCTATTTATTCCTCTATTCATTTTTATATCTGTTATATTTTTTACTTCGAAAATGGCTAGTAATACAGAAATTATTGCAATTCTTAATAGTGGTATGAGTTTTCAAAGATTATTAATGCCATTTATATTTTCTTCTATATTTATAACTATTATATCATTCATGTTTGGAAATTTTATTGTTCCAGAATCTAACAAAACGCGAATTGATTTTGAAAATAAATATTTAAAAAAGAGGAAGATTATTAGAATTAAAAATATTCATCTTCAAATAAAACCAAACCAATACATATATATTGAGAGTTATAATAGGTCAAGAGATATTGGTTATAAATTTACTTTAGAAAACTTTAAAGAGGGTAAACTTAAATCTAAACTAAGTGCTAATTATGTGAAGTTTGATACATTATCTAAAAAATGGATATTAAATGATTATAAAATTAGAAAGTTTAATAGCTATAATGAAGTCTTAACATCTGGAATTAAATTAGACACATTAATAAATTTATCACCTATAGATTTTGCTAAAACAAATAAGCTTGTAGAAACAATGGGTATGTTTGAATTAAATAAATACATCAAAGAAGAAGAGATTAAAGGAAAAGAACAAATTGTTCATCATAAATTAGAAAAGCATAAGAGAATAGCCTTTCCATTTTCTTCTCTAATATTAACAATAATTGCTGTAGCTATTGGAAGTAAGAAAGTTAGAGGAGGTGTTGGAATGAACCTTGGAATTGGACTAGTACTTAGTTTTTCTTATATATTATTTATGCAGATTTCTACGACATTTGCTACTAATGGAAACTTATCACCTATATTAGCTGTGTGGATCCCAAATATCATATTTTTTATAATTGGATTATATCAATTAAAGATTGCTCCAAAATAAAATTAATGTTTTAATTTTTTATATTTTATTCTTTTTGGAGAAATATCACCTAAACGTTTCTTCTTGTTTTCCTCATAATCTGAATACCCACCCTCAAAATAATAAACTGTAGAGTCTCCTTCAAAAGCTAAAATATGTGTACAAACTCTATCAAGGAACCATCTATCGTGAGAAATAATAACAGCACACCCGCCAAAGCCCTCTAAACCTTCTTCAAGGGCTCTTAAAGTATTTACGTCTAAATCATTTGTAGGCTCATCTAAAAGTAAAACATTTGCCTCTTGCCTTAAAGTAAGTGCTAGATGAAGTCTATTTCTTTCTCCGCCAGATAAAACACCTACTTTTTTATTTTGATCAGATCCATTAAAATTAAATTTTGCTACATATGCTCTAGAGTTCATTAGCTTACCACCTACAATAATTTGTTCTTGTCCATCAGTTATTTGCTCCCAAATTGTTTTTTCTAAGTCTATGGCTGTATGTTGCTGATCAACATATGCAATTTTAACAGTTTCTCCAATATTAAAATCGCCTGTATCAGGAGATTCTTGCTTCATGATCATCCTAAATAAAGTTGTTTTACCAGCACCATTTGGACCAACAATACCAACTATTCCAGCTGGAGGCAACTTAAACTCTAAATTTTCATATAATAATTTCTCACCAAAACCTTTTGACACATTATTTGCATCAATTACATTATTTCCTAATCGAGGTCCAGGCGGAATGTATAATTCTATTTTTTCCTCTTGCTCTTTAGATTGATCTTGTAATAATTTTTCATAATTACTTAACCTAGCTTTTGATTTTGTCCTTCTGCCTTTAGCAGACATTCTTACCCATTCAAGCTCTCTTTCTAACGTTTTTCTTCTTTTACTTTCAGTTTTTTCTTCTTTTGCTAATCTCTTAGATTTTTGATCAAGCCATGATGAATAATTACCTTTCCATGGAATACCTTCCCCCCTATCAAGTTCAAGTATCCATCCAGCAACATTATCAAGAAAATATCTATCATGTGTAATTGCTATAACTGTACCCTTATATTGAGCTAAATGTTGCTCAAGCCACATTACAGATTCTGCATCTAAATGGTTAGTAGGTTCGTCTAAAAGTAAAATCTCCGGCTCTTTTAATAATATTCTACATAATGCAACTCTTCTTCTTTCTCCTCCAGAGAGAACTGCAATACTTGTGTCAGGCTCTGGACACCTTAACGCATCCATTGCAATATTTAGTTTTGTTTCTATGTCCCATGCATCTAGAGCATCGATTTGATCTTGAAGCTCTCCCTGACGTTTCATAAGAACATCCATTTTATCTTGGTTCTCATAATACTCAGGAAGTCCAAACTTGTCATTAATCTGATTATACTCATCTAAAACATCAACTGTTTCTTGCATTCCCTCTTTTACAATATCTATAACAGTTTTTGATTCATCAAGTTTAGGTTCTTGCTCAAGATATTCTACTTTATATCCATCAGAAAAATGTACATCCCCTTTAAAAGACTTATCAATTCCAGCAATAATCTTTAAAAGGGTTGATTTACCAGAACCATTTAATCCAATGATTCCAATCTTAGCTCCATAATAAAAAGATAGATAAATATCTTTTAAAACTTGCTTGTTGTTATTATTAAATGATTTAGATAAACCAACCATTGAAAAAATAACTTTTTTATCTTCAGACATATTTTTTTGTTTATTTGTATTGCAAAAATAACTATAAGTTTAACTTAAAATTAAAAGATGAAAAAAAGTATTGGATTATCAATTTTACTTATAATTTCAGGGGTGATTTTCCTCTTAGACAATCTTAACTATATAGATATTTCTGTCAGAGGGATTATATCAACTTACTGGCCTCTAGTATTAATATTCATTGGTGGTGAGAAACTTTTAAGGGATTTAAAATAAAATTTTATAGAATTTCTGACAATTTAAATGTTTCGTCAAGCACAATCCCTTTTTCTGAGTGCTTAACTGTACAGCATTCATTATAATTATCATGTTGTAAAAAAATAATATACTTATTATCAGCAGCTTTTTTAAGAAAAATTGATTTTTCATCTAACGTTTTCAAAGGTTGAGTATCATAACCCATTACATAAGCCAGTGGAATATGACCTGTACTAGGCAAAAGATCTGCTGCAAATACTATTGTTTTATCCTTGTACTTAATATGGGGAATCATTTGAGATTCTGTATGACCATCAACATATAAGACATCAAAACTTTCATTAAATTTCTCACCGTCTTGTAAAAAATTCAAATGCCCACTTTCTTGTATTGGAATAATATTTTCTTTTAAAAATGATGCCTTCTCTCTATAATTTGGATCAGTTGCGTGAGACCAATGATTTTTATTACTCCAATATTTAGCATTTTTAAAAGACATATTAAAAGATGTTTTATCATTATTCCATTTAACAGAACCACCACAATGATCAAAATGAAGATGAGATAAAAAAACATCTGTAATATCATCAGAACTAAATCCAACTTCATTCAAGGACGAGTTTAAATCTGTATTTCCATGAAGATAATAGTGCTTTAAAAATTTATCATCTTGTTTATCACCGATCCCATTATCAATCAAAATTAATTTCCCTTGATCCTCAACTAATAGTGATCTCATCGCCCAAGGACAAAGATTATTATTATCAGAGGGATTAGTTCTACTCCATAAAACCTTAGGCACAACGCCAAACATTGCACCACCATCTAATTTAAAAAACCCAGTATCTATTGTATACAATTTCATGTTAGTAATTTTTAGTTTACCAAAAGTAACAAAGTTGAATTATATGTAGCTTTATCTTGAAATATATATAAAAATGAAAATACATCTAATTGCTATTGGGGGTAGCGCAATGCATAATCTAGCAATTGCTCTACAAAATAAAGGATATACAGTTACTGGATCAGATGATCAAATATTTGAACCATCAAAAAGTAGATTAGAAAAATATGGTCTCTTACCAATTGAAATTGGGTGGAATAAGAAAAATATAAAAAGTGAAACAGATGCAATTATTGTAGGAATGCATGCAAAAGAAAATAACCCTGAATTAATAAGAGCTAAAGAATTAAAACTAAAAATATATTCTTACCCAGAATATATTTTTGAGCAGAGTCAAAATAAGAAAAGAATTGTAATTGGTGGTAGTCATGGCAAAACATCTATTACCGCAATGATATTACATGTTTTACAAAATCTTAAAATAGAATGTGATTATATGGTTGGAGCTCAACTTAATGGTTTTGATGTTATGGTAAAATTAACTAACACAGCTCCTTTAATCATTCTTGAAGGTGATGAATACTTGTCATCTCCAATTGACAAAAGACCAAAATTTCACCTTTACAAACCTCACATAGCTGTTTTAAGTGGAATTGCATGGGATCATATTAATGTATTTCCAACATTTAAAATTTATATAAATCAATTTAGAATATTTAAAAATATGATTAAAGAATGTTTAATTTATTGTGAGGAAGATATTGAGCTAAAGAAATTAAGCAAAGAAAATTCAAAATGTAAAATGATTGGATATAAAACGCCTAAACATAAAATCGTATCTGGAATAACATATATAAAAGACTATAAATTAAAAATATTTGGAAATCATAATCTACAGAATCTTAATGCTGCAAAATTAGTTTGTAGAGAATTAGGGATAACATCATTTGATTTTTACAACAAAATACAAACATTTGCTGGAGCATCAAATAGACTAGAATTGATAAAAGAAAATAAAGAATCAGCAATTTATAAAGATTTTGCGCATTCTCCTTCAAAGTTAAAAGCAACCATTCATGCTATGAAAAAACAATTTAAGAATAGAAAACTTATTGCTTGTATGGAATTACACACATTTAGTAGTTTAAATAAGGAATTTATAAATGAATATAATGACAGTATGAAATTAGCAGATCAAGCAATTGTATTTATAAGTGATAAAGCAATAAAACATAAAAAGCTTGACCCAATTTCTGAGCATAAAATTAAAGTTGCATTTAATCAATCAAATATAACGATAGTTAAAGACGCAATAAGACTTTCAATAATTATAAATAAAATTGAAATGAAAAAAACAAATTTACTTATGATGAGCTCTGGAAACTTTGATAATTTAGACTATGATAAAATTAATTTGTAAAAATAAATTATAATTTATATGAAAGTCCAAAAGATAATGATGTTAATGACATTGATCCAACTTCAATATCTTCAGGAGATTCAATAGAGTTGTAATTAATCTGAAGACCAATATTATCATTTAACATATAATCAATACCAAAATATAAACCAAAATCATTATCACTAGGTTCTTCTCCATCTAAGCCTAAAGTAACCCATCTATCATCAGTTATAGAATATAAACCGCAACCAATATTAGCTGAAAGATTATTAATAAGCATATAAGAAAACCCTAACTCAATAGGTATATATTCAAAACCTAAACTATAACCAACACTACCATTTAAATTAAAATTATTACTTAAATTAATATCTTTTTTAATTTTAATAACAAATGATGATAAATCTTGTTCATCAACACCATTTAAATGCATTGCATTAATTAAATTATAATCAGCAGAAATAATGAAATTATCAAAGAAATTATTTTCAGTATTTTCTTTTTTTGTCTTTACTTTTTCAGTCTTTACTTTTTCAGTCTTTACTTTTTCAGTCTTTACTTTTTCAGTCTTTACTTTTGTAGTGGCTTGAGAAAAAGTGCTAATTGAAAAAAATGATAAAGTTAGAAGTAAGATTGTTTTTTTCATAATGTTAAAAATATTTTAATTTAAAGTGTTTAAAGGAGAAAAATTTATTGACATAAATATAAACTAAATAAGAACTAATTAATGTTTTTAAAAAAAATTAAGTTGTGACTCTGAAGGGATTCGAACCCCTAACCTCCTGATTCGTAATCAGGTGCTCTATCCAGTTAAGCTACAAAGCCAAAAATTATAAAATTTCTACAAGATTAAATTATTTCTACATAAAGCCCATAAAGGAGTAAGTCTTCTTTGATGGGCTCTAAATTTTCTAATTCTCCCTTTAAAATATCACACCTTCCTTTGTAATGAGTTAGCAATGCAGATTGTTCTGCTTGAATGGGATTATGATCACAAATAGCAACGAGACAATCAATTACATGATCAAAACTATTGAAGTCATCATTGATTAAATAAAGTGTTTTAAAAGCAACACCTTTTTTATTAATTTTGTCAGTACTATCTGATTTATTTTTCATTTTTTTTCTTTTTTAAAATTTTAGCTTTAGATTCTTCACCACGAATTAATCTTTCAATATTTTTTTGGTGAGTAATTAAAGTTAATATAGGAACAAAAATAGAAAAAATAATTAATGAATTAGGGGAAGAATCTGATAATAAATAAATCAAAATAGGAAAAGAGAATGAAGCTAAGATAGATGCAAGTGAAACAAACTTAAAGATTAAAAAAATTATTACAAAAACTAAAGAAGAGTAAAAAGCTGCGAATGGATGAATAGCAATTAAAATGCCAAGTAAAGTTGCTATTCCTTTACCACCTCTAAATCCAGTAAAAACTGGAAATAAGTGTCCAATAACTGCGGCAATACCAAAAGTTAATTGCAGTTCAAAGACACCATCCATTGAGTAAGGTATTATATCTAAAAAAACAATTAAATTTACAGATATAAAACCTTTAAAAACATCAAAAAATAAAACCGGTAAACCTGCTTTTTTTCCTAGAACTCTAAATGTATTAGTCGCACCAGCATTCCCACTTCCAAATTCTCTAACATCTATATTATAAAAAAGCTTACCAACTAATATAGCCGAAGGAAAAGAACCTAATAAATAAGAAATAATTATAAAATAAATGTATTCTAATTCAATCATATAATTTTTGCAATATAATAATTAAAACTCCTTCTTTATTCTTTTAATAAATTTCTCTGGCGCATCTTCTTGAGCAAGCATATATCGATAAGGTTTTTGACCTCTTTCTTGAGATGCTTTTCTTTTATTATCATTAACATCAGAAATAGCTAAATTAAAATCTGGATTAGTTGATACAGAACGCATTAAGCCATTTTTATAAGTAAAATAATACTCATCATAGAATTCGGTTTGAAGATAAATGGTTAAAACATCTGAATTTCTACCTTTTTCAATCAAGATATAGCCATCAAGAATCCCATGAATTTGATTATTAAGAATATTACCTAAACCAATATCTCCAACAGAGATATATGCCTTCTTCTTATTATCCCATTTAAACTTTATATCAGAAAATGATAATGTAAATAACATTTCTTTTGGCAGCTTATTAAACTCATCATTCATTTCTAAATCAATCATTAACTCTTCCTTTTGTTCAGACCCCACTAAATACAAAAGATTATTTTTATACAAATCATTATACTCAAAGATATCATCACCAGGAGCTGAAAATATATCTTCAGCCATAACTTGCATTGCTTTTGGAGAAAAAAGAAAATCAAGCATAAAAAATCCGCTAAACTCTTGCTCTTTATTTTCTTTAAGATTAGATAAAACTCCTATAGATTTAACATTTATTCTGCCTAAATCAATATTTAAATCAATTTCACCTGCCCCATATGTTTCACAGCTTTTATTATTTAAAATAAAATAGTTTTCAGTTGAATCATTTAATCCAATTATAAACTCACTTGTAGATGAATTATAACTAATTTTTGAAGAAGATTTAAATAAGGGAGAGTCAATAGCTCTATCCTTTACACTTAAAAATGTAGAGTAAATTTCTGTAGAATCTAAACTCATCATAATACCTGTAGAAAGCTTTTGCTCTGTATCATTATAAATAATAGAATCTAGATTAAATGAAATATTAAAAGGATCAACAATAGACTTAAATTTGATCCACTCTTTTGAAAAATTATTACAATTATGATTTATTCTAAAAAACCCATCAAACTCTAATTGGTTTCTATCTCCATGAAGATTAAGATTTCCTTTAAAATCAAAAGTTTCATCAATCTTAAATAAATCTGACTCCTCCACATTAGCAAGCCCATAAGTTATTGTATCCTTGTCAACAGATAGATTATTAAAAAATACTTTTTGTTTTTTCTCTAAAGAATTTATGTAGATATAATCTCCGCTTGCTTGGAAATTATTTGCACTATTTATCTTAATAGTTGCATTTGAAAAAATATGATATCTTGTAAGGTTATCAGTGATCAAAGTGGAGTTATAAATAGTTGCAATTTCTGCTTCTTTTTTAACAGTTATTAAGCCTGAATCTGGAAAAATTATTGCGTCTGCAATTAATAATGAGTCTACACCAGAACTATAAATTATATTATCATTTAGACTATAGCTAGCAGATTTAGCTATAAAAGATAGAGAGTCTTGATTGGGATCAATCGAAACAAATCTAGAACCTATATTAGTACTTTCTTCAGATTGACTTAAATTTAATTTCTGTTCATCCATATTCCATTCTAATTTATCAATGTAGCAAATAAAATTATTTGCAGGTAAAGTAACATATGAGCTAGAGCCATTTGAATAAAACAAACCTACTCTACTCTCCAGATCAATATTAGTTCTTAAATCTTTTGCTAAAAAAGCTAAATCACCAGACTCTTCAAATACATTTAAGTCTGCTTTATCCGCCTTAAACCAATCAGAATTATATGAAAATAAATCAGAAGAAATTTCAGATAAATCTAATTTTATTTTACCTTTTCCGGTAAGACCTATTGGCTGAAGAGTTATTTCGCCTTCAAAAGTTGCTAAACTATCGTAAAAATTAAATTTATTGTCAAGAGAGCTAATTCTCATATTATTAATGTAAGGCTGGAAATGAGCGTAGGAAGATGTATTTCTTACTGATGGAAACTCAATACCTTTTGATACTTTATCTAAGACAAAAGAGTTAGCTAAAATATTAGATGAATCTGGAAAGAAAAGCATCTCTTTTACATATGAAGTAGAAGTTAAATACTCTAACTTTCCGTACCCCTTTAATCCTTTATGACTTAAATTAATCGTATTAAAATATTTAGCTTTCCCCATATAAATATCAAAACCAGTAATTGGAGACTCTCTAGTAAAGCCTAAGGAATAATCATCTTGCATTCTCAAAGTATCATCAAAAACAGGAAAAATATCTGCAGATTCAAAAGTGCCGGCAAACCACAGCCCCTTACCAGTATAACTTTCTACACTATCAATTTCAAATGGCAGGATATGAAAAGAAAAATTAGATCTATTATAAACACCATCATATACAGAAGGTTGATCATAATAAACATATGAATCATTATAACTTTTAAAGATAGGATATTGTGGGAAATCTACTTTTCTAAGACCTGATTTATTAGAAGCATCATCAATAACAAGTTCACCAGTAACAGCTTCAATAACAGTTTTTACTCTAGTTAATTTTTGATTATTATACATATCTAACTCTATTGGCTGAATAGGAACTGAAAGCTGAACAGAATCAATTTGTTTTAAATCAACTTTAAAATCTTTATACTTAAAATTAAAATCTTTTCCATAAAGATTTACTCTACCATTACCAGCTAAAATTCTTCCATTAAACATAAAATCCCTATTCTTAAGTATTTTAATTTCACCTGCAGAAGGATAAAAAATAACCTTTTGCGAATCACTTACTGAAATTCTATTGATTCCTCTGACAATTAAATCTTTAGAAACAATATCTAAGGCAGCATTTACTATAAGGTTAGAAGAACTACTTATTTGAGATTTGAATTGCAAAACATCATAATCTCCTTGTTTAGATTTTGCTAAAACATAACGTTTTAAACTAGGTAAAACTGAAATTTTTTCTTGAGAAAAATCATAAAAAAGAAAGCCTTTGTTAGATAAATCCATTAAAAAATGTTGAATTTGAACAAGTGGAAAACGAGCATACTTGGCAAAATCTTCAACAAAAAATTGATTTTCGTTTTTTGCTTCCATATAGTTCATCACTAAAATAAGTGGATGAATTTCATCAATACCTTGTAATTGATCAAACCTTCTTTCGAGATACATATCAACAGACTCAAAATTAATAATAGACTCAGAAGATCCAGGTAGAGAGCCAAATGTCATAATATTTTCATCAATGTTCCATTGTAATAATTCAAAATTCATATTTAGCTGATGATAGGTGTTAAGCATTGGAGCTCCTGAACTTTCTTTACTATTACTTATAAGTTGTAATTTTCGATTAATATTATCAAATGAAAACTTTAAATTAGAATGATATAATGAATCTTGATCAAAAAATATTTTTATTCCAGCACTAGATGATTTTATATTATCACCACCTAAAATAAATTTATTAGCATTAGCAACAAAAATAATCTTTCCATTTTTATTAAAAATAATTTTTGCTTGAGCGTAATTCCCACCATCCGCAATAAATTCCTTTCCTTGTAGCTTATAACCACCCGTATAATCAACGTTAGGATATATATCTTTAATTACAATATTTTTACTGTAAGACGTAAATTTAGGATAATTATTAATTTGTTTTCCCTTTGTTATTTTATCAATAAATACTCCAGTAATTGGAGTATTAAACATTTTCTTATGATAAAAAGAAACAGAATCTGCTTTGATAAAAGTAGTTCTAGTGTCGATAGTATATTTTTTAAGATTAACAAAGATAGAATCCGAAGGAATTAATTTATTTTCCCAATTCATACTTCCTCCATATCCTATCCATTCATTTATAATTGGATAGTAACTACCTTTTGTGTCATAAAGATTCAAGCTACCCCCATTCGATGAACAAGTAAGAGTCAAATTAGAGGGAAACACAACATAAGGGCCATTATTATCAATTGCAAATTGATACTTAGTATCCGTAATAATCCATTTAGTCATTTTGGTACTTCTAATAATATTATTATCAACCAATTCAATAGTAAAATAATAAAACATCAATAATTTTTTTGTAGAAAAATCATTTAAGACTTTAGAATTAATTAACAACCAATTATCAATAAAATCATTGTCTAAAGATTTTATTTTCAAAGAATTTAGAGAAAGAAGGAATTGATTAAAGTGTGGTTTAGCTCTTAATCTCTTTTTAAGCATTAAGTTGGATATTTTAATAATGTTTTTCTTCTGTAGTTCTGAAAAACTATTATTAGATAATTTCTTAAAAGATTTATATGTTTCTTTAAGTTCTGAATTATCTGAAGAATTCATAAAATCATTTAACTCTGAGACAAATAAGCCAAAATCATTTGAAAAAGAATTAATTTTATTCTGTGCACTTAAAATAAAAGATGAAAGAAATAATACTAAAGCAAGATGTAATCTTATTTTTCTAAATGTAACATTAACCATTTATTTTTATTTTTTTTGTTAATTAATTTAAAACCAATTTCATTTATCTTTTTATTAACTATATCAAAATCTTCTACTAAGAAACCACTAATTAATAATTTACCACCATTAATTAGTGATTTGTAATATGTAACTAAATCTCGTAAAATGATATTTCTATTAATATTAGCAAGAATACAATCAAAATTTTTATTTCTAATTAAAGAAACATCCCCTTTAAAAAAATTTATATTATTTGTATTGTTTAAAATAGAATTTTCAATAGAATTCTCGTAAGCCCATTCATCGATATCAATAGCCATAACTTCTTTAGCTCCTAACTTAGATGAAATAATTGATAAAACGCCAGTACCACTTCCCATATCTAATATGGATAAATTTGTTAGTTTTATATTAAAAATTTCATTTGACATTAAAAAAGTTGTTTCATGATGACCTGTACCAAAAGACATTTTTGGAGTAATAACTATTTCATGTTCAATATCCTTATTTTCTTTATGAAAATCAGCTCTAATAATACAATTTGAATTTATTTTTACAGGACTAAAACTTTCTTCCCACTTTGCATTCCAATTTTTCTTGTCAATTTTATTAAAAAAATAATTTATTTTAGTCTGATCAGATAAGCTTAAAATTATATCAATAGATTCATTCTTTTGAAGAATAGAAGTTTGAATATAACATTTAAGAATATTTTCTTCTAATAAAAAAGTTTCATAGTTAATTTCATTTAATCTTGCCACAAGAATATCTGCAAAAGGCTGCATTGGCTTCAACTCAACAGTAAGTTCAGTATAAGACATTAAAATGAATTTATTAAAGAAATAAAATCTAATGAGTTTAATGATGCCCCTCCAATTAACCCACCATCAATATCAACTTGATCAAATATTTCTTTTGCGTTTGAAGGCTTACAACTCCCACCATATAACAAAGAAGTATTATTAGCAATTTCAAGATTAAATTTATTTGCAATTAGATATCTAATATGAGCATGCATCTGTTGAGCTTGAGATGATGAAGCTGTTTTTCCTGTTCCAATAGCCCATATTGGTTCGTATGCAATAATAATATTTGAGAAATTATTAATACCAATATTAAAAATTGTATCAGATAACTGTTTAGAAATAACATCTAAATAAGAGCCATTTTCTCTTTGCGCAAGGCTTTCTCCACAGCAAAAAATAATATTTAAATTATTTTTCAGAGCCTGTTTAACTTTTAAATTTAAAACTTTATTTGTTTCATTAAAATTTTTTCTTCTTTCTGAGTGCCCTATAATAACATAAGAAACACCTGATGACTTAATCATTGCTGATGAAACTTCACCAGTAAAAGCACCATTTTCATTAGAACTACAATCTTGAGCTGAAACATTGAAATTAGAATGATTATTACATATATCACTTATTTCATTTAAAAAAATAAAAGGTGTTGCAAAAACTATATTTGTTTTAACATTTTCATCTATTTCAGAAATAGTTTCTTTAACAAGGTTTAATGCTTCATTTTTCAACAAATTCATTTTCCAATTTCCTATAAGATATTCTTTTCGCATATTTTTATTCTATTTTAATACGTGGATCAACCAACATATAAATTAAATCAACTAAAATATTAATAACTATAAATATTATTGAAATAAATAACACTGAACCCATAACAACTGGTAAATCCATATTATTTAAAGCATCAACAATTTCTTTCCCAAGTCCATTCCATGCAAAAATATATTCTACAAAAACTGCTCCAGCAAGTAGAGATGCAAACCAACCGGAAATTGCTGTAATTACAGGATTTAAAGAATTTCTTAAAGCATGCTTAAAAATAACGATTTTTTTATTTAAACCCTTTGCATGAGCAGTTCTAATATAATCCATTGACAACACTTCTAAAAGTGAGTTTCTCGATAATTGAACTATAACAGCAAGTGGTCTAATACCTAATGTAAAAGCAGGTAAAAGAAGATTTTTTAAAACAAGTGAATTAGATATACCGTAATCATCAAGTACATATAAACTCCCATACATATTAAGGCCTGTATAATTATGTAATAAATAGCCAAATACCCATGCAACAATTATAGAACTAAAGAAGGAAGGTAAAGCCATTCCTATGACAGAAAAATACAGGATTAACCTATCAAATAAAGAATCTTTTGATAAAGCACTTATGACTCCAAAAAAAATGCCAAATATTAAAGCAAATATTATTGAAGCACATGCAAGAAAAAATGTATTAAAAAAAGTAGAAGATATAATCTTAGAAACAGGCACTCCTGTTTTAACAAAAGACGTTCTTAAATAAGGAAATTTAAAAACAACAGCAGTATTTTTAAAATCATATATTTTAGTAAAATTATATTTCTTAGCATTCAAATAATTTAAAGATTTCTCATTTTTAGTCTCATGAAAAGAAAGAGGAGAAACATCATTTAAATAATAAAAGTATTGATGTAAAATAGGCTTATCAAAACCATATTTTTTTTTAATTAAAGCTAACTGCTTAGAATCCTCTCTTTTATCTAACATCATTCTGGCTGGATCGCCAGGTAAGACATTAAAAAGAAAGAAGACAATAGTTAAAACGCCATAGATAACTAGAGAAGAATAAAATAATTTTTTTAAAATATATGAATACAATTAGATATCTTATTGTTTAAAAATATTTTTAAAATCTTCTTCAACAAATTGGTTGGATGATGTCCCATCAAAAAATCGCATTTGATTACCATTATTTAAATAAATAACAACTGGGTTTTCATACTCAAAACTAAGAATTTCAAGGTAGCTATTTATTTCATTATCAGGATTATAAAACTCTATTACTTGATAAGAATAATCTTTACCAGAGTAATTTAAAAATTCAGGAATCTTACTTTCTTCTGTATCAGAAAAAATGATATGTACTTCAGGAAAAATATCAATTTCCTCAGAAATTTTTGTTAAAGATTTTGCAGCGTCCATACAATGCTCACAGCCAGCATCAAAAAAGCAAAGAACTTTTTGACCATTATTTATATCAAAATCTGAATCAACAAAACTAGAGAAACTAGAAATCTGCTTTGAGGCACTGTTAGATTGGATAGGAAGTAAAGAGAACATAAAAACTAATATTATCAAATACGAAGAGAACAGTAATAGAAAATTACTATTCTGCTTATCCTCAACGTTTCTATAAATATAAAACAGTAATAATAAAGTTAAAATATTTTTTATTAAAGCCTCTGTTGGTGTCATTGGAATTAACTGCCCAAAACATCCACAATTTTCGCTATTACCACTAAAAATGTCAATAGATAAATCAATACTAAAAATCATTAAAAGCAAAATAGTTGAAGGAATAATTAATTTTTTAATAAAATTAAATTGCAAAATAGCAAAGGCAATAAAAAATTCAAATCCAATAATAATTCTTGATATAAAAGGAGCAAAACCTTCACTAAATCCCATAGGAATTAATTGGCCTTCTTCAAAAACTTTAGTTATACCATAAAGTGGAGTAGGGTAAAGTTTAGCTAAAGCAGATAAAAGAAAAAGAGCAGATATTAAGATCCTGGCAAGAAAAGGTAATTTTTTTTTAAATGTATTCATTTTATTTACTTAATTTAATTAGTGCAAAAACAGCATAATTTAACATATCAAGATAATTAGCATCAACACCCTCAGAAATTAAAGTATTACCATTATTATCCTCTATTTGTTTAACACGAAGTAATTTTTGCAGAATTAAGTCTGTTAATGAACTAACCCTCATATCTCTCCATGCTTCACCATAGTCATGATTCTTATTAATCATTAAATCCTTAGAAATGGTGGTATGTTTATTAAACATTTTCAACACAGATTGAAATTCTAAGTCCTCAGATTGTTCAGAAACTCCTAAGTCTAGCTGAATTAAACCAATTACAGCATAATTTACTATACCAACAAACTCATTAAAGACCCCTTCATCAATTTTTTGAACTCCTTTACTTTCTATACTTCTAATTCGCTGTGCCTTAATAAATATTTGATCAGTTAGTGAGCTAATTCTAAGAATTCTCCATGCACTACCATAATCTTTCATTTTTTTAGCAAAAATGTCCTCACATTTTTTTATTATTGAATCATATTCTACAATTGTGCTTTTCATAATTTAATACTAAATATTTAATAATTAAAAATAAACTTTTTCATTTGTCCAAAACAATAAAAACTGTCAGTAATTTAATTGATTTTTCAACACCTTGTGTTATGGGAGTGTTGAACCTAACTAAAGATTCTTTTTTTGATGGCGGTAAGTATATTAGTAATATTCAAATAGAAAAAAGAATAAAGAAAATTTATTTAGAAGGTGCTAAAATAATAGACATTGGTGCTTGTTCTTCAAAACCAGGATCATTACCTATTAAAGAAAAAGAAGAAATTGATAAACTTCTAAAAGCTATCAAAATCATTAAAGAAACAGCACCCAATTTGATAATATCTGTTGATACATTTAGAGCTAAAGTAGCTCGAGAATGCATTAAAAATGGTGCTCATATAATAAATGATATCTCTGCAGGAGAATTAGATTCTAAAATGTTTGAAACTATTATTGAATTAAATGTTCCTTACATTATGATGCATATGAAAGGTAACCCTTTTGACATGCAAAAAAACCCTCAATATTTAAATATTATAAAAGAAATAATCATATTCTTTGAAAAAAAAATATCAGTACTAAATGCTAAAGGTTTTAATAAAATAATAGTAGATCCAGGAATAGGGTTTGGAAAAACTCTACAAAATAATTATCAGATACTTAACAACATTGAAAAATTTAAAGTTTTTGGATACCCAGTATTAATAGGTGCATCAAGAAAATCTATGATTTATAATCTTTTAAATGTTAGTGCAAATGAAGCTCTTAATGGAACTTCCATAATAAATACAATTGCTTTATTAAAACAAACTAATATACTAAGAGTTCACGACATTAAAGAAGCGGTTGAATGCATTAAATTGACTAATATGACTTTAAAATCAAATAAATAATATTTATATTTTTAGCCTCCGAAATCATCAAAACGAACATTTTCATCAGGGATACCCCAATCTTCTGCCATTTTAATTACTGCCTGATTCATAAGCGGAGGGCCACAGAAATATAATTCAATATCCTCAGGGGCTTCATGATTGGTAAGAAATTTATCAATAACAACTTGATGAACAAAACCTACAAAACCATCACCTTCATTATCATCTAGATTCTTTTTTTCTTTCCAATTATCTTCAGGAAGAGCATCTGACAAAACTAAATGAAATTTAAAGTTTGGAAAATCTTTTTCTAAATCTCTAAAATAGTGTATGTAGAAAAGCTCAGCTTTTGACCTACCTCCATACCAAAATGTAACTCTTCTTCCAGTTTGAAGTGTCTTAAAAAGCTCATACAAATGAGAACGCATTGGAGCCATTCCAGCACCACCACCAATGTATAGCATTTCTGCATCTGTATCGTTTATAAAAAACTCGCCATAGGGACCAGAAATAGTTACTTTCTCGCCAGCTTTAAGACCGAAAATATAAGATGATGCTATTCCAGGATTAATATCTGCCCAAGAATTTTTTTCTCTATCCCAAGGTGGAGCAGCAACTCGAACATTTAACATAACTTTTTTGCCCTCAGCAGGGTAAGAAGCCATAGAGTAGGCTCTTACAATTTCTTCATCATTTTTCATCACGAGATTTCTAAGAGCAAAATTACCTTCAGCCCAAACTTTTTCAAATTTTTCTGGCTCACCAGGATGATCTTGAGGATGAGCTGTAACATCCATTTCTGAATATTTGACTTCACATTCTGGAATTTTAATTTGGATATAACCTCCAGCAATATAATCCATATCTTGAGGAAGTTCAACAATAAATTCTTTTATATAAGTAGCAACATTAAAATTAGATACAACAGTCGCTTCCCATTCCTTAACCCCAAAGACTTCTTCTGGAATAGTAATATCCATATCTTCTTTAACTTTAACTTGACAACCTAATCTCCAATTATCTGCAATTTTTTTTCTAGAAAAATGTGGCTCTTCTGTAGGTAAAATCCCACCTCCACCAGAGTTTACTTGACATGTACATTGAACACATGTTCCACCACCACCACAAGCAGAAGGAAGAAATATACCTTCATTACTAAGAGTTGTTAACAAGGTGTTACCACCGTCAACTTCAATTTCTTTCTCTCCATTAATTTTGATCTTAATTTTTCCACTTGGAGATAGTTTTGCTTTTACAAAAAGCAAAATACTAACGAGTGTAAGTATTAGTAGTAAGAAAACACTTATACTACTTGCAATTTTTAATGTACTTAATAATATCATAAAATTATAATTTGATCCCCATAAAACTCATAAAAGCAATTCCCATTAATCCTGTAATTATAAATGTAATTCCCAATCCCCTTAAAGCAGGAGGAACATGTGAATACCTAATTTTCTCTCTAATTGCAGCGATTCCCACAATAGCTAAAAACCATCCAACGCCAGAACCAAAACCAAAAACTGTAGCTTCAACAATACTATTATAAGCTCTTTCTTTCATAAATAAAGAAGCCCCAAGAATAGCACAATTTACAGCAATAAGGGGAAGGAAGATACCAAGAGAACTATAAAGAGAAGGAGAAAATTTTTCAATAATCATCTCTACTAATTGAACCATAGAAGCAATAACAGCAATAAACATTATAAAAGATAAAAAACTTAAATCAACATCATGAAAGTCAGGATGTAACCAAACTAAAGCACCTTCGTTTAAAACAAAATTTACAATAATATAATTTAGAGGAACGGTTAAAGAAACAACAAAAATAACAGCAAAACCCATACCAACTGAAGTCTTAACAGTTTTAGAAATGGCTAGATAAGAGCACATACCAAGAAAATATGCAAAAACCATATTATCAATAAAAATTGATTTTATAAAAATATTAGCTAAATCTTGCATATTTTTTTAATTTGATTCAATTAATTTTTCGTTTCTCATTCTTTGTATCCATATAATCACTCCAACAGTAACAAGTGCCATAGGAGGAAGAATCATCATTCCATTATTTTCATAACCAAGTTCGTATAATCCAATTTTTTCCAGAACTGGATATCCAAATAAAGTACCAGATCCTAATAATTCTCTAAAAAATGCAACTGCAATTAAAATCCAACCATATCCAAATGCATTTCCAAGACCATCAAGAAAAGATTTCCACGGCGTATTTGCAAGAGCAAAAGCTTCAAGCCTACCCATGATTATGCAATTAGTTATTATCAGACCAACAAAAACGGATAATTCTTTACTAACATCATAAACAAAAGCCTTAAGCACTTCATCAACTAAAATTACAAGTGTAGCAATTACAACTAATTGAACAATAATTCTTATTCGAGAAGGAATAAAACTTCTCAAAAGAGATACGAGAACATTTGCTACTGAAAGAACAAATAAAACAGATAATGCCATTACAACAGCTGGTTTAAGCTGAACTGTAATAGCAAGAGCAGAACATATGCCAAGTACTTGAACAGTAACGGGATTGTTATCATCAAGAGGATCAGTTAATAATAATCTATTCTTCTTAGAGAAAAGTGTTTCCTTACTCATTTTTCATTGATATTAAGTTAACTACCGAAGTAGAATCGATAGGAAGTAAAATTTCTTGGGATGGTCTGTTGGCTTCAAGATAAGGTAAGTAACGAGTTATTCTTTCTTTCAACATATCTGTTACACCATCAGAAGTAATAGTTCCTCCAGAAATACCATCAACAGCATGCATGTCACCATCAGGAGCACCACCTTTTGTAACTGTCACAGAAACAAACTCGTTATTGTCATTAAATATTTTTTTGTTCTTAAAATAATCTTGGAAGAAACTTTGGTTTATTTCTGCCCCAAGTCCAGGTGTTTCACTCTTGTGAGCAAAAACAGCACCAAAAACAGTATTTACATCTTCTTTGAGAGCTAAGTAACCCCAAATAGGACCCCATAAACCAATTCCTCTTAAAGGAATTATATAACAAGTTGAACTATCTTCTAGAGTACTAACGTATAATGGAAGGTTTTGATTTTCAATATCTTTTTTTAATTCAACATTTAAATCTACATCAAATGCAGAACCTTCTATAACATTTCCTTTATAATCTAAAACTATTTCTTCTTTAATAAATTTACTATAAGCAATCTCAGAATCATTTCGCTCCACTTCAATACCAACAGACTGCAAAATATTTTGTTTTTTTTCAAGCTCAATATTTCTATCTTGAAAAGGAGATAAAAAAATTGAAGCTGATGCTAATAAAGCTGCTACAAGAACAACCATAATAGAAGCAAAACCAATTGTATAAGAATTCTTATTTACATTCATGATTTTAATTTTAATCGAGAGAGTCTTTTTTTAACGTTTCCAGAGATAACATAATGATCAATTAGTGGAGCAAAGACATTCATTAGTAAAATAGCAAGCATCATGCCTTCAGGATATGCAGGATTAAAAATTCTAATAAGTATTGCAAAGAAGCCAACAAGAAGTCCATAGATTATTTTTCCCTTGTTAGTTTGTGAGGCAGTTACTGGGTCAGTTGCCATAAAAACTGCTCCAAAAGCAAAACCTCCAATTAGTAAATGAATATGAGCTGGGGTTGACATCAAGGCATTATATCCCCATAGATTAAATAAATATGCAGTTAGATAACCACCTATAAATGTTGAAATAATTATTCTTCCACTTCCAATACCAGCATATATAAGAATTAAAGCTCCAATAGCAATTGCAAGAAAAGAAGTCTCACCAACAGAGCCAGGGATTATTCCATAAAAAGCATCACTTGCATTCCAAAGTAAACTATCCCAAGAGCTAGTATTTGAAGCAAGTGCACCTAAAATTGTTTCACCGGAATATCCATCGACAGAAGCCCCATGCACCCAAACTTTATCTCCAGACATATAAGATGGATATGCAAAAAATAAAAATGCTCTAGCAGTAAGAGCAGGATTTAGTATATTCATGCCTGTTCCACCAAATACTTCTTTACCTATAACAACGGCAAAAACAACCGAAACTGCTAACATCCAAAGAGGTACATCAACAGGCATTATTAATGGAATAAGCATTCCTGAAACAAGGTAACCTTCATTAACAGAATGTCCTCTAGAAATTGCAAATGCAAATTCAACTGCTAAACCCACAGAGTATGAAACAATAAGAAGAGGAAGAAACTTCCAAAAACCAAAAATAATATTTTCAATTAAAGTTGATTCTTCTGAAATAGCCGAGTAATATTGATATCCAATATTCCACATACCAAAAACTATACAAGGAAGCATAGCTAACACAACAAAAGCCATAGTTCTCTTTAAATCAATTGAATCTTTTATATGAGTTCCTGAATGAGTAGCATGTCCTGGGACAAATAGAAAAGTTTCAAATGCATCATAAGCAGGATATAATTTTTCGAGCTTACCACCTTTATCAAAAATAGGTTTAACAGTATCTAATAAATTTCTAAAAATTTTCATTTTTAACTATTTTCTTTAATTAATAAGTCTAAACCATCCCTGATTAATGATTGAACTTCAATTTTAGAAGTACAAACAAACTCGCATAATGCAACATCTTCAGGAGACAACTCATATATACCAAGATTTTCCATCATTTCAACATCTTCAATCATAATTGACTTGATTAACTGTTGAATAAAAATATCCATTGGTAAAACTTTGTCATACTGACCAGTAACAACATATGCTCTTTCTTCACCTCTCATATTAGTACTAATATCATATTTTTTTGTTGGCATTAACCAAGAAAAGAAAGATCTAGAAAGAGAGAACTTATTAAAACCAGGCAATGCCCAACCCAAAAACTCAGGCTCATTACCTTCTTTAATAACAGTAATTTGAGTATCATAAAAGCCTAAATTCCCATCAATATTAATTTTTTCACCAGTCAAAACATTACCACTAATAACTCTATAATCACCATCATGAAGATTATCAACTAAAAAGTTAGAAATACAAGCACCAAGAATTGTACGATAATATCTTGGTTTTAAAACCTGCGAGCCACAAACAGAAATTATTCTAGAAACATCAAATTTTCCTTCAGAAAAGAGTCGAGCTATTGCAATAATATCTTGTGGCTCCACACACCAAACAGATTCCCCTTTGTTAATAGGATCTAAATGATGAATTTGAACACCAACATTACCAGCAGGATGAGGTCCACTAAATTTATTTATTTGAACACCTTTTGCTTCAGAAAAAGCTTTAGAAGAATTTGTATTTCCATCTAAATTAAGATGAGTAATTCCATTTGTTAGTTTAGAAATGATATCTAAACCTTTTTGAAATAAATCATCCATACCATAAAGAGCAAAGTCATTATCAATTGATAAAGGTGCAGATTTAAAAGCAGATATAACAATTGCCTTAGGGACATCTACATGTTTTGCAATCACATCATAAGGTCGCTGCTTTATAAATGGCCATAACCCAGATTCTAACATTGCACTAACAAGCTGTTCTCTAGAAAAGTTTTCATAATTTTTAAAGTCAAATTTTTTATAAGAAATAATATCGTCAGAGTTAATACGCAACTCAAGTATTCTTCTCTTAGCGCCTCTGACAATTTCAGTAATCTCTCCACTAACTGGGGAACAAAAATTAACTTTATCATTATATTTATCAAAAAAGAGTGGGGAACCAGCAGAAACTTTATCTCCAACTTTCACTACAAGTTTTGGAGTAAGGTTATGAAAGTCAGTAGGTTTAATGACAAAATTCTTATTGAATTTAACAGAAGCATAGACTTTATCAGCCTCACCAACTAAATTAATATTTAGTCCTTTTTTTAATTTAATGTTCTTTGACATTGAATAATATACGTTTTTCGCATGCAAATTTATAAATTTGCTTCTATATTTAATACCTTTAAAGCAGAACATTACAACATATTTCTTATTTAGAACAATTCTAATTTATGACTATAAAAAATCTCTCATTATTACTAATAATTATACTATTCTCCTGCAATTCAAAAAAGAAAATTATTACTTCAGACTCAGAAGAAAAGATGGAAGATGTAAAAAAAGAAAATACGATAATAACAAAAGATGAAATAAATTATAATATTCAGACTGTTTTAATACATCAAAAAGATGACCAACGTAGTATGCCAATTATTAACCTAAATTCAAATGATATTTTACAACTAAGCTTTGATAATCTGAGCAATAACATTAATCAATTTTTCTATTCAATAGAACATTATAGTTTTGATTGGAAAAAAAGTGATCTTTTAACTTCAGAATTTGTTGAAGGCTTTAGTAAAAATGAAATTATTGACTACGAATACTCATTTAATACTTTAAAAAAATATATACATTATTCAGTTTTATTTCCCTCTAAAAACATTAAACCAATAATTTCAGGAAACTATAAAATTCATGTATATGATAATTATGGTGATACTATAATTTCAAAAAGATTTATGGTAATTGAAAAAAAAATACATATTGAAAGTAAAGTTAAAAGAGCAACTTTAGCTAATGATAGAAAAACAAAACATGAAATTGATTTTACAATTAAACATCCTAATTTAATAATTAAAGATCCCTACAATGATATTGAAATAGTTATTAAGCAGAATAATAATTTGTCTACTATTAAAGACTTAAAACCTCTTTACGTTAAGAACAATGAGCTTATCTATGATTATAATGATGAAAACACATTTTTTGGACTTAATGAATATCGAAATTTTAGTACTGAAAGTATTAGATATCTTTCAGAAAGAGTAAAGAGTATTACAAATGACAGTAATACAATAACTGTTAAACTATTTGATGATATTAAGAAAAGTTATGACAACTATTCAATAGAGCCTGATATAAACGGTGATTTTATCATTAAATCTCAAGAGGCTTGGAACTCGACTAACGAAGCAGAGTACTTGCAAGTTATTTTTTCTTTAAAAAGTGAATTATTAGAAAAACAAGACATATATATAGTTGGAAAATTTAATACTTCAAGATTAAATGAAAAGTTTAAATTAAAATATAATAATGCCTCAAAAAAATATTCAAAATCAATTCTTTTAAAACAAGGTTACTATAATTATCACTATGAGACATATGATACATTAAAAAATATTTATAGTATTCGTAATATTGAGGGCACTCACTACCAAACAAGAAATGATTACTACATTTATGTATATCATAAAGAAATTGGAGAAAGATATTATAAACTAATAGGACTTACTAAAACCAGTTCAAAGGAGTTATTTTAGAAATAGATTAATTAAATTTGTAGAAATTTTAAAAATTACAAAATGTCAAAAGGAATATTTAATGTACCTAAACCAGTTAATGAAAAAGTAAAATCATACATTAAAGGGAGTGAAGAAAGAAAAGAGTTAATGAAAACTTACTTAGAGATGAAGAACTCTAAAGTTAATATTCCACTTTATATTGGTGACAAAGAAATTCTTACCGATAATAAAAAAAATATCTGCCCTCCTCATGATCACAAACATTCATTGGGAGAATTTAGTATGGCAGATAAAAAAAATATTGAAGATGCTATTGACTGTGCTTTATCTGCAAAAGAAAACTGGTCAAATCTTAATTGGAATCATAGAGTTGCAATATTTTTAAAAGCAGCAGATTTACTTGCAGGTCCATATAGAGCAAAAATAAATGCAGCTACAATGTTAGCACAATCTAAAAATGTCTATCAAGCAGAAATTGATGCTGCATGCGAATTAATTGACTTTTTAAAGTTTAATGCCGCATATGTAACTCAAATATATTCAGAACAACCAATATCTGACTCTGGAATATGGAATAGACTTGAACACAGACCTTTAGAAGGATTTGTTTTTGCAATAACTCCTTTTAACTTCACTTCAATTTGTGCTAACCTTTGTGCAGCACCTGCATTAATGGGAAATGTTATTATATGGAAACCAGCAGCGACTCAAGTTTATTCTGCTCAGATAATTATGGAATTGTTTAAAGAAGCAGGCTTACCAGATGGAGTAATTAATATGGTTCCTTCTTCTGGACCCGTTATTGGTGAAGTTGTTTTTAATCATAAAGATTTTGCCGGATTACATTTTACGGGCTCTACAAAAGTTTTTAAAGAGATATGGAAAAATATTGGAAATAATATTGACAAATACAAAAGCTTTCCAAGAATAGTTGGTGAAACAGGAGGAAAAGATTTTATTATAGCTCACGAATCAGCAAACGCTAAAGAAGTTGCTACAGGAATATCCAGAGGAGCATTTGAATATCAGGGACAAAAATGCTCTGCTGCTTCAAGAGCATATGTACCTTTAAATATTTGGGAAGATGTAAAAAAGCAAATAATTTCAGATGTAAATTCATTTAAGGTTGGAAGTCCTGAGGACCCTTCAAACTTTATCAACGCCGTTATAAGCGAAACAGCTTTTGATAAAATTTCATCATTTATTGATTATGCTAAACAACAAAGTGATGCTAAAATAATTGTTGGTGGAAACTATAATAAATCTATAGGTTATTTTATAGATCCAACTATAATTGTGACTACAAATCCAAAATTTAAAACAATGTCAGAGGAAATTTTTGGTCCTGTTATGACTATTTACGTTTATAATGAAAAAGATTGGATAGAAACATTAGCGCTTGTTGATAGTACAAGTGACTATGCTTTAACTGGCGCAGTTTTCTCAAAAGATAGATATGCAATTGAGGTAGCAACTAAAAAACTAGAAAATGCTGCTGGTAATTTCTATATAAATGACAAACCTACAGGTGCTGTAGTTGGACAACAACCATTTGGAGGATCAAGATCTTCGGGAACAAATGATAAAGCAGGTTCAATATTAAATCTCTTAAGATGGGTATCTCCTAGAACTATAAAAGAAACATTTGTTCCTGCCAAAAATTATAGATACCCTTTTTTAGATTAAAAACATTATGCTTGAGCAGCAGGACCGCCAAAATTAATTGGTATCTTATTGTCAATTTCCTTAATTTCACCATTTTGATTTTCAAATTTAGAAATATTTTCAGCTAGAGCTTTCATAAGCCTTTTTGCATGCTGTGGAGTTAATATAATCCTAGACTTAACTTTTGCTTTAGGAATTCCAGGCATCATCTGAATAAAGTCTAATATAAATTCTGAAGGAGAATGATTAATAATAGCAAGATTACTATATTTTCCCTCAGCAATTTCTTCAGAAAGTTCAATATTTAATCCATCTTTTTTTTTTTCTGACATAACTTAAATTATATTTTTTC